>JACCDX010758219.1_pt1 | contig 256543 bp, 255 predicted proteins | sample 7449681 | NCBI WGS metagenome assembly JACCDX01 (sample SAMN15323450, study PRJNA562643) | freshwater metagenome | isolation source: river surface water | place: USA:Blue River Watershed | collected 2017-08-18 | reverse complement strand
GCTCATCGGTTGCGACCCCAAGAGCGACACCACCAGTTTGCTGTTCGGTGGCAAAGCCTGCCCCACCATCATCGAAACCTCTTCCAAGAAAAAACTTGCTGGCGAAGAAGTCAAGATTGGCGATGTGTGTTTCATCCGTGATGGCGTCTTCGCCATGGAACTCGGTGGTCCCGAGGTCGGTCGCGGTTGCGGTGGTCGCGGCATCATCCACGGTTTTGAAACCCTGGAAAAACTCGGTTTCCACGAGTGGGGCTTTGACTACGTGCTGCTCGACTTCTTGGGCGACGTGGTGTGTGGCGGTTTTGGTTTGCCGATTGCCCGCGACATGTGCCAAAAGGTCATCGTGGTCGGCTCCAACGACTTGCAATCCCTTTATGTAGCCAACAACGTTTGCAGCGCGGTCGAGTACTTCCGCAAGCTGGGTGGCAATGTGGGCGTGGCCGGCATGGTCATCAACAAAGACGACGGCACTGGCGAGGCACAGGCCTTTGCCGCCAATGCAGGCATCCCCGTGTTGGCCGCCATTCCGGCCAATGAAGACATCCGCCGCAAGAGCGCCAGTTACGAAATCATTGGCAAGCCCGAAGGCGAGTGGGGTGCTTTGTTTGCCGAATTAGCGAAAAACGTGGCCGAAGCGCCACCCCAGCGCCCCAAGCCCCAAACCCAGGACGAACTGCTGGGCCTCTTCAGCTCAGACGTCACAGGCCGCGACTTTGTGATGACGCCTGCCACCGAAGTGGACATGACCGGCAAAACCGTCATTGACCGTCCCACCCTCGAAGTGGTTTACGACGAAGTCTGAACGCCATGAGCGACATCATCCCCATCACCCCCTTGCCCAACGCCGCTGCCACCAGCGCCGATGGTTTGGGTTGCCATGCCGGGAAAGACCAAATGCTCGACGCCGCTGCGAAAGCGGGCAAGAGCGAGGTGTTGGCGCAGTACGCTGCCGACTACCCCAAAGGCCCGCATGACCAGCCACAAAGCATGTGCCCCGCGTTCGGTTCGCTGCGCGTGGGTTTGCGCATGCGCCGCACCGCCACCATCTTGAGTGGCTCGGCTTGCTGCGTCTATGGCCTGACCTTCACCTCGCATTTCTACGGCGCACGTCGCACCGTGGGTTATGTGCCGTTCAATTCCGAGACCTTGGTCACCGGCAAATTGTTCGAGGACATCCGCGAGGCGGTGTACGCCCAAGCCGATCCCGACAAGCTGGACGCCATCGTCATCATCAACCTGTGTGTGCCCACCGCCAGCGGTGTGCCCCTGCAGTTGCTGCCCAAAGAAATCAATGGCGTGCGTGTCATCGGCATCGATGTGCCAGGTTTTGGCGTACCCACCCATGCCGAGGCCAAAGATGTGTTGGCCGGTGCCATGTTGCATTACGCTCGCCAAGAAGCCATGGCAGGTCCCGTGGCCGCGCCGCGTCAAGGCCGCAGCGCCAAGCCCACCATCAGCTTGCTGGGTGAAATGTTCCCCGCCGACCCGATGATCATTGCGCAAATGATCGCGCCCATGGACTTGGCGGTCGGTACCGTGGTGCCCACCCGCGAATGGCGCGAGTTGTATGCCGCACTGGACTGCAAAGCGGTGGCGGCCATCCATCCTTTCTACACCGCCAGCGTGCGTGAATTCCAAGCCGCTGGTCGTCCCGTGGTGGGCTCTGCCCCTGTGGGCATTGAAGGCACCCACGATTGGCTGGGTTCGATCGGCGCTGCTTGCGGCGTCAGCCAAGACAAGATCGACGCCGCTCGCAACCAAACCCTGGGTGCCATGCGCGGTGTGTTGGCTTCGCAAAAAATCAATGGTCGCATCACCCTCAGTGGCTATGAAGGCTCCGAATTGCTGGTGGCGCGTTTGCTCATCGAATGCGGTGCAGACCTGCGCTATGTGGGCAGCGCCTGTCCGGCCACGCCTTGGAACCAACACGACGCCCAGTGGTTGCAGTCCAAAGGCGTGCACGTGCAATTCCGCGCATCGCTGGAGCAAGACATGGCTGCCGTGCACGAGTTCAAGCCACAGTTGGCCATTGGCACCACACCGGTGGTGCAAGCCGCCAAAGAGTTGTGCATCCCATCTTTGTATTTCACCAACCTGATTTCTGCGCGTCCCCTGATGGGCGTGGCCGGTGCCGGTTCGCTCATCCAAGTGGTCAATGCCGCCATGGGCAACCAAGCCCGTTTTGACGAGATGAAAGCGTTTTTCGGCTCGGTCGGTCAAGGTGATGAAGCCGGTGTTTGGGAAAACGTGCCTGTGATGCATCCCGACTTCAAGAAAGAAGTGCGCCGCCAGTTCGAGAAAAAGCAGAAAAAACGCAAAGCCGAGGAGATGGGCTGATGTTTGTACTCGACCACGATCGTGCAGGCGGCTATTGGGGTGCGGTGTATGTCTTCACCGCCATCAAAGGTTTGCAAGTGGTCATCGATGGCCCTGTGGGTTGCGAAAACCTGCCAGTCACTTCGGTGTTGCACTACACCGATGCTTTGCCACCTCACGAGTTGCCCATTGTGGTGACGGGACTGGCCGAAGAACAACTTGGTCGTGAAGGCACCGAAGGTGCCATGAAACGCGCCCACCAGGTGCTGGACCCAGACCTGCCTGCGGTGGTGGTCACCGGCTCCATCGCTGAAATGATCGGCGGCGGCGTGACGCCTGAGGGCACCAACCTGATGCGCTTTTTGCCGCGCACCATCGACGAAGACCAATGGCAATGCGCCAACCGCGCCATGTTTTGGCTGTGGACCGAGTACGGCATGAAAAAAGTGCCCAAGCGGGTGCGCAAAGAAGGCGAGAAGCCACGCGTCAACATCATTGGCCCCAGCTACGGCGTGTTCAACAGCCCCAGCGATTTGGCCGAAATCCGTCGCTTGGTGCAAGGCATTGGTGCCGACATCAACATGGTGTTCCCCTTGGGCAGCCACTTGGCCGAGGTGTCGCAATTGGTCGAAGCCGATGTGAACATTTGCATGTACCGTGAGTTTGGCCGCATGTTGTGCGAAGCACTCGACCGCCCTTATTTGCAAGCGCCGATTGGCCTGCACAGCACCACCAAGTTTTTGCGCAAATTGGGCGAATTGCTGGACTTGGACCCCGAGCCATTCATCCAGCGCGAACGCCACACCACCATCAAACCGGTATGGGATTTGTGGCGCTCGGTCACCCAAGATTTCTTTGCCACCGCCTCCTTCGCGGTGGTCGCCACCGACACCTATGCACGGGGTTTGCGCAAATTTTTGGAAACCGAAATGGGCATGCCTTGCAAGTTCGCGGTGTCGCGCTTGCCCGGCCAAAAAACCGACAACGCCGAGGTGCGTGAATTGGTCCACAAACAAATGCCACTGATTTTGTTTGGCAGCTACAACGAGCGCATGTACTTGGCCGAGGCTGGCAGTACTGGTCCCATGAAAGCCTCGTTCGTTCCTGCTTCGTTCCCTGGCGCCATCATCCGCCGCCACACCGGCACACCCTTCATGGGCTACAGCGGTGCCACCTATTTGATCCAAGAGGTGTGCAACGCCTTGTTCGACGCCTTGTTCCACATCCTGCCTTTGGGCACCGACATGGACAAGGTGGACGCCACCTTGGCACGCGGCATCAGCGGTGCCCAGGAAAACACGCCTTGGGACGATGCTGCACAAATCAAGTTGCAAGCCTTGGTGTCGGGTCAACCTGTGTTGGTCCAAATTTCTGCTGCCAAACGTTTGCGCGATTTGGCCGAAGGCAAGGCGCGTGACAAAGGCGAAGAGCTGGTCACCGTGGCCCATGTCCAGCAAGCCGGTGCCGAGCTGGGCTTGGGAGAGCCCGCATGAGCGCGTTGTCCACATTTCACTGTTCACATGCTGCAGCGTGTGAACGAACCCCGATGTCGTGGCGGTTGCCGCGGCTGCCCATGCTGCGCGGGTTGGGCGCAGTGTTGGCCTCGCGGCCATTTTGTTGAAGGAGCATCGCATGTCAAACCATCCGAATTCCATATCCGGACTGACTGACGAAGAGGCTCAGGAGTTCCACCATTACTGGGTTCAGGGAACCGTTGGCTTCACAGCAGTTGCTGTGTTGGCCCACATCCTGGTCTGGGCATGGCGGCCCTGGTTCGTCTGAGTCAAGTTCTTAATTAACGAACGGAGATGAATATGGCTCAAACCACCTCGTATGTCACAAACAAGTCGTCCAGTTGGGATGACAAGTTGGCGTTTGTCTTGATTTTTGTACCTTGTTTTGTTTTGCTTTTTTCAGTTGCAGTAGCAGGCCAATTGGTCGGATTGCGTTGGAAAGCCTGGCTGCCAGGTGCCGAGAACATGACCAACATGATCGCGGGTGTCAAAGCCTCGGTTTACACGTTCATGTCTCACATCATTTAGGAGAAAACATCATGTGGAGAATTTGGCGACTTTTCGATCCATTGCGTGCAATGGTCGTGCAAGGCATTTTCCTGTTTGGCTTGGCAGCAATGATTCACCTCATTTTGCTCAGCACCAACAAATTCAACTGGCTCGACGGCGCAAAGAAACCCGCAGCAGCAACGGCGCAAAACTCGCCCATGCCCGCAGCAGTTCCAGCCGACAAGTCCTGAGTGTTGGCAGCACCCGCAGGTGCTGTTCAACGGGTCTTGACTGGTTGACAGCATCTGCATTTCGTTTCGATTGTTCTCATCACATGCGGCAGGAGGGCTAAATCATGGCCATGCTCAGCTTTGAAAAAAAATACCGGGTTCGTGGCGGCACGCTGCTGGCAGGTGATTTGTTTGACTTTTGGTTAGGTCCTTTTTACGTCGGCTTTTTCGGCGTGACCACCATCTTTTTTGCCTTTTTAGGCACAGCCATGATTTTGTGGGGCGCCTCGCAAGGTCCCACTTGGAATTTGTGGCAAATCAGCATTGCACCGCCCGATCTGTCGTACGGTTTGCGTTTTGCGCCGCTGCTCGAAGGCGGTTTGTGGCAACTCATCACCATCTGTGCTGTGGGTGCTTTTGTCTCTTGGGCGTTGCGTGAGGTTGAAATTTGCCGCAAATTGGGCATGGGTTACCACGTGCCTGCGGTGTTTGGTGTGGCCATCTTTGCTTATGTCACCTTGAATGTGATTCGTCCTTTGTTGATGGGCGCATGGGGACACGGCTTCCCCTATGGCATCTACAGCCACTTGGATTGGGTGTCCAACGTGGGCTACCAATACCTGCACTTCCATTACAACCCGGCCCACATGTTGGCCGTGAGTTTCTTCTTCGCCACGGTGTTTGCGCTCTCCTTGCACGGCGCCTTGATCTTGTCGGCCACCAACCCTGGTCGGGGACAAACCGTCAAAACACCAGAGCATGAAGACACGTTTTTCCGCGACACCATTGGCTATTCCATTGGCACCTTGGGCATTCACCGTTTGGGTGTGTTCTTGGCTGTCGCCGCAGTGCTGTTCAGCGCCTTGTGCATCGTCATCAGTGGACCTTTCTGGAGCCGTGGTTGGCCCGAATGGTGGGGCTGGTGGTTGAACCTGCCCATTTGGTCGCAGTGGCCTTGAACCTCAGATTGGAGCGAACACATGGACTACCTCAATCTTTTCACGACGGTGCAGGCCACAGGGCCTGTTCACCACGGCAGTGAACTGCCACCCAAAGACAGCCCACGCACAGGACACCCCGCCCTGTGGTGGATCTTGGGCAAGATCGGCAATGCGCAGTTAGGCCCCATCTACCTCGGTGGTTTGGGCGTGGCCTCGCTCATCTGCGGCATGCTGGCCTTCAACATCATCGGCATGAACATGCTGGCCTCGGTCCATTACGACCCGGTGCAATTTGTGCGTCAGCTGTTTTGGTTGGCCTTGGAGCCACCGCCACCTGAATACGGTTTGTCCATGCCGCCCTTGAACCAAGGCGGTTGGTTTTTGATTGCAGGCTTGTTGTTGTCAACATCCTTGTTGCTCTGGTGGGCGCGCATGTACCGCCGCGCTATTTCATTGGGGCTGGGCACGCATGTGGCGTGGGCCTTTGCAGCAGCGCTGTGGTTGTTCTTTGTGCTGGGCTTTTTTCGCCCCATCCTGATGGGCTCCTGGGGTGAGGCAGTGCCTTACGGCATCTTCCCGCACCTGGATTGGACTGCTGCTTTGTCCATTCGCTATGGCAATTTGTTCTACAACCCCTTCCATGCCTTGTCCATCGTGTTTTTGTACGGCTCTGTCTTGCTGTTTGGCATGCACGGTGCCACCATCTTGGCGGTGACCCGTTATGGCGGCGAGCGTGAGATTGAACAAATCATCGACCGCGGCACCGCGTCCGAGCGGGCTGGTTTGTTTTGGCGTTGGACCATGGGTTTCAACGCCACCATGGAATCGATTCACCGCTGGGCCTGGTGGTTTGCAGTGCTGTGCCCACTGACCGGCGGCATCGGCATCTTGCTGACTGGCACCGTGGTGGACAACTGGTATTTGTGGGCCATCAAACACGGTGTCGCACCGCCTTACCCGAATGTGTTTCCGCCAGTGGTGGATCCCGCGCTCAGCTTGGGAGTTCAATGATGTACATCTCTAAACGCATGAAATTCCTCTGGCAAGGTGCGCTGGCGTTGTCAGCGGCCCTCTTGCTGACCGGGTGCGAGCGCCCCTTCCAAGACAGCGTGCAGCATGGTTATCGCGGCACGGGCATGGTGCAGGTCTACAACCCCCGCATCTTGGAAGTCAAGGCTGATCTCAATCAAGCACCTGTGGCCATTCCGCAAGCGCCTGGCGAGGGACCCAAGGCATCTCAAACCTACAAAAATGTCCAGGTCTTGGGCAACCTCAGTGTGGCGCAGTTCAACCGACTGATGGCGTCCATGGCCACTTGGGTGGCGCCCAACGATGGCGGCTGTGTCTATTGCCACAACCCCGCCAATTTTGCAGACGATGAAAAGTACACCAAGGTGGTGGCGCGTCGCATGTTGCAAATGACCCAGTACATCAACAGCGAATGGAAAACCCACGTGGCCGAAACCGGTGTGACTTGTTACACCTGCCACCGAGGTCAACCCGTGCCCAACGGGGTGTGGTTCAAGCAAGACCACCAGCCCGAGGGTTCGAATTTCATGGGTGACAAAGCGGGCCAAAACGAGCCAGCGGGTGTGGTCAATTTGTCTTCATTGCCCAACGACCCGTTCACACCGTTTCTCTTGGGCAATGCCGACATCCGCATGAACGGTCCAACACCTTTGCCATCCGGCAACCGCCACTCGACCAAACAAACCGAGTTCACCTATGGGTTGATGACGCACATGTCGACATCCTTGGGCGTCAATTGCACCTACTGCCACAACTCTCGTTCCTTCCAGAGTTGGGAAAACAGCCCACCCCAGCGCGCCACCGCTTGGCATGGCATCCGCATGGCACGTGACCTGAACTTGAACTACATGGAGCCCTTGACCGATGTGTTCCCAACGCATCGCAAAGGCGAGTTGGGCGATGTCGCCAAACTCAACTGCAGCACCTGCCACCAAGGTGCCTACAAGCCACTGTACGGTGCCAAGATGGCCAAAGACTTCCCTGAACTGCTGGCACCTGCCAGCAAGCCGGCGCAAGTGGCCAGCAAATAAGTCCATGCAGTTGTTGTAGAAGCACCCACCAGAGCACATGAGGCGACCATGGTCCAACAAGATCCCGTCTCCATGGCCGTCTCTGGTGTGGTGGTGGTGTTGCTCGTCGACTTCTTGAGCGCTCACAAAGCCTGGGCCTGGATGCGCCTGGTCCAGGGTTCGGCGGGCCTGAAAGACACACCGGGTTTGCTGTTCACCAAAGTCATGGGCAGCGGTCATCAAGGGGGCTTCAGCCTGCGTCCCAGTGCCACCCACCAAGGTCTGGTTTGTCTGTTTGACAACGCCGCACATGCCGATGCGTTCATCGATGGTCCTGTGGTGCAGGCCTACCAAGAACGTGCACGCGCTTGCCACATCAGCTTGTTGGCAGTCAGTTCCGCAAGAGGTTCATGGGATGGCAAAACCTGGGGTGTCACACCGTTAGAAAGCTTGGGTTCCTATCCCAGCGAAGACCCCAGTGCACCCATGGCCGCACTCACGCGTGCCAGCATCCGTCCTGCCAAGGCGGTGACGTTTTGGCGCTATGCCCCTGCGGCCCAAGCCGATTTGGACAAAGCCGTGGGTTGCCAAGTGGCCATGGGCTTGGGTGAGGCGCCGTTGGTGCGTCAGTGCACTTTCAGTTTGTGGCAAAACACCCAAGCCATGCTGGACTATGCCCACACGGGGGCCCACCAGCAAGCCATTGCAGCGGCCTACCGCAGTGATTTTTTCTCTGAGTCCATGTTTGTGCGCATGCGTTTGTTGCGCAGCGTGGGCAACCCCGACGCCGTGACCACACAGGAGGTGTTGCATGGCTGAGCACCGCGTGGTCGTGGTGGGTGCAGGCATGGGCGGCTTGGTCAGTGCATTGCAATTGGCACAACAAGGTTTGTCGGTGACTGTCGTTGACAAGTCAGAACAAGTGGGCGGCAAGATGCGACAGGTCATGGCCAACGGCGTGGGCGTCGACAGTGGCCCCACGGTGTTCACCATGCGATGGGTGTTCGACCAGATCATGGCGTCGATTGGCACACGCCTTGAAAATGAATTGCGCATCAAGCCCTTGCCCATCTTGGCCAGGCATTTTTGGGAAGACGGCTCGCAACTTGATTTGCATGCCGACCCGCAAGCCTCTTACAACGCGGTGGCGGCATTTGCCGGTGTGGCCGAAGCCGACCGGTTCGCGCAGTTTTGCAAAACCACCCGCGAGGTGTATGACGCCTTGGAGGGACCTTTCATTCGCTCGCCGTCACCCACCATGGCACAGATGATGACCAGTTTGGGGCCGCGTGGTTTGGCCACTTTGGCCTCCATCGGTCCGATGCGCAGTTTGTGGCAAAGCCTGGGTCGGCATTTCACCGACCCACGCATGCGCCAGTTGTTTGCACGTTACGCCACCTACTGTGGATCGTCGCCTTGGGAGGCGCCGGCCACCTTGATGTTGATCGCCCAGGTGGAAATGGACGGTGTGTGGGCGGTGGAGGGCGGCATGCATGCCCTGGCGCAATGCCTCATGCGTTTGGGTCAAGCGCGGGGTGTGCGCTACTTGTTCAACAGCGAATGCGAGCGCATCGAATTGACCCAAGGCCGTGTGTCGGGCGTGCGTTTGCAAAGTGGCGACAGCTTGCGTGCCAACAGTGTGGTGTTCAACGGCGACATTGCCGCTTTGCGCGCAGGTCTGCTCGGACCGGGCGTCAAGCAAGCCGTGGCAGGACGGGTTCAACCCCGCTCTTTGTCGGCCATCACCTGGTCGATGCACGCCCCCACCTCGGGCGTGGCGCTCGACCGCCACAATGTGTTTTTCCGTTCGCACTACCAACCCGAGTTTGAAGCGATTTTTCAGCAAGCTCGCTTGCCTGCACAGCCCACGGTCTATGTGTGTGCACAGGACCGTGGCATGGGTGCGGTGGTGCAAGGTCCCGAGCGTTTGTTGTGTTTGGTCAATGCCCCAGCCCTTGGTGACAAACGCGGATTCACACCGAAAGAACTCGCCGAATGCACCGCCAGCAGCCAGTCTTTGCTCGAGACTTGTGGCTTGTCATTACAGTTGGAGCCTTCCTCATCATGCGTTCGCACCACACCCCAGGACTTTCACCAGCTGTTTCCAGCGACGGGCGGGGCCTTGTATGGCCAGGCCACACATGGATGGATGGCGGCCTTCGCCCGTTCGAACGCCAAAGCCCAAGTGCCGGGTCTGTACCTGGCGGGGGGCAGCGTGCATCCGGGACCGGGGGTGCCGATGGCGGCCATGTCGGGCCAACTGGCGGCCGCGGCCCTGATGGCCAACCTCGGTTTGACCAAATGGTCCCCAGCGGGGGTTACCTCTGGTGGTACCTTGACGCACTGAGTGATGACGGTCGGCACGGTCTGACCATCATCGCGTTTGTCGGCAGTGTGTTTTCGCCTTATTACGCCTGGGCACGCCGAGGTGGTGCCATGCCAGACCCCAACCACTTTTGCAGCCTGAATGTGGCCCTGTATTCACGCGACGCCAGGCGATGGACCATGACCGAACGTGGTGTGCAACAGTGCCACCGGGATGCGCAGCAGTTCACCATCGGCCCCAGCCGCGTGCGGTGGGACGGTGACACCTTGGTGATCGACATCGACGAAGTGGGCATGCCCTTGCCACACCGGGTGCACGGTCAGGTGCGGGTGCATCCGCCAGCATTGTTCAAATTCAGCACCCCCATTGATGCCCAAGGCAGGCACCGCTGGGGACCGATCGCGCCCAGCGCGCGGGTGGAAGTCAAGCTGTCGCAACCTGCGCAAAGTTGGAAAGGGCAGGGCTATTTGGATTCCAATGAAGGCGATGAACCCATCGACCGTTCTTGCCGCGAGTGGGACTGGTCACGCAGCCCTCTGAAGGATGGCAGCACGGCGGTCATCTACGACATCCAAGGCCAGACACCACCAGGCGACAAATTGTTGGCGCTCAGATTCACCCCACAAGGCGAGGTGCTGCCTTTTGATGCACCCCCTCGACAAACATTGCCGGCGACGATGTGGCGGATTCAGCGACGCATGCGCAGCGAGGGGCCGGTGCAGGTCGCAGAGCAATTGGAAGACACGCCGTTTTACCAACGTGCTTTGTTGCACAGCAGCTTGTTGGGCGAAGACGTACAGAGCTTTCATGAAAGCATCACCATGTCGCGCTTGGTGTCACCGGTGGTGCAAGCCATGCTGCCGTTTCGCATGCCCAGAAGGGCTTGATCACCGCCCCTTGAAGACGGGCTTTATGCGATCAGCAAAAGCCTTCAAGCCTTCCGCAAAATCCTCCGTGCGACTGCTGCTTAATTCTCTTTCGCGCAAGACATCTTCGTCGTAATGACCGGCGGCAATTTCATTCAGCGAACGCTTCATGGCTTGTGCCGCCAACGGTGCCAAGGCGCAGACATCGTTGACCAAAGACGACAACTCTGCCTCAAAGTCCTTGGCTGAAGTCACAGATTCAAACAAGCCCAAGGCTTGTAAATCGGCCGACGAAAAAACCCTTGCGGTGAGAAAGGCGCGCTTCGCAGCGGCAATGCCCAAGTGGCTGACATAGCGCTGCAAACCACTGGGGTAGAAGTGCAAACCCAAAGCGGCGGCAGGCATGCGCCACTCGATACCCTCTAGCGCCAACCGCAAATCGCAAGCCAGCACCAAGTCGGTGGCGCCGCCATACACACTGCCGTTCAAAGCACAGATGGTGATGGGGCGCAGTTGCGCCAAGGCCTCGGGTACTTTTTCAAACGAGGTGGACCCTTGGGCATCGTCTTTGAAACCACCAATGTCATAGCCGGCGCAAAACACCGGTTTAGGCTGACCTTGGGTGTTGGCGGTCAGCACCAACAGGCGAACAGACCTGTCTTGGTTCACCTGCGCGAAGTGCTGCAACAGAACCGCTAAATCGCTGTTCTCTAAACGGTTGCGTTGTGCCGGGCGGTTCAGGGTGATGGTGGCCACGCCCTGTGCGACGTGCAGCAAAGGCGCAGAGCTGTCAGAAGTGTTCATGAGCAGTTGAAGGCCATCAATGCACCACCACGGGTACTTGGGTCGCAGGTGGCGTGTTGCGGCTGCGGGTGCAGCGCACCAAACCATCGATCATCACCATGCCAATGCCGGGGATGTCACCCAGCTGCACGCTCTCCAACAGCGTGCGACCCGCGGTTTCTTGGGCGCGGTCCATGAACACAAAATCAGCAGCGCGACCCACCTCGATCAAGCCGCAGTTCAGGTTGCGAATGCGGGCTGTGTTGCCGGTGGCGAAACAAAACACCATCTCGGCAGGGATGTTGGCCAGGCTGGAGAGCAGCGCGACCATGCGCAACATGCCCAGCGGTTGCACACCCGAACCCGCAGGCCCATCGGTGCCCAAAATCACACGGTGCGGGCATTTCAATTCCAATGCCGCCTTGGCCGCCGCGATGGCGACACGTTCATTGCCGTTGTGCACGATCTCAATCGCACGGCTGGACTTCTCACACAACTCACATACATGCGCCTCGGGCAGCGAGGTATGGCCGCCGTTAATATGGCCAATGACATCCGCATCGGCTTCGAGCACCACGTCTTTGTCAATCAGGCCAGAACCAGGGATGGAAGGACCACCTGTGTGGATGGTGCTTTGGATGCCGTGCTTGCGTGCCCAGGCCACCATCTCTTTGGCCTCATAACCTGCTTTCACCGAGCCCAAGCCCACCTCGCCCAAGAGGGTCACACCTGCTGAAGCGAGTTCAGCGAAGTCGTGTTCGGTCATGCCTTTTTCGATGATGGGGGCACCCGCAATCACCTTGACGCCACCAGGGCGGAAGTTGCTGAAAGCACGTTGCGCGGTGATGGCCAAGGCCTTCAAGCCGACGATGTCTTTCGGGCGTCCGGGCAAATGCACCTCACCCGCCGAGATCATGGTGGTGACGCCGCCATGCATGGTGGAGTCGATCCAGCCGATTTGGTTTTGCCGTGGCGTCCAGTCGCCAAACACCGGGTGCACATGGCTGTCGATCAAGCCAGGCGCCACACAGGTGTGCTGTGCGTCGATGATGGTTTTGGCGCCTTCGGTGTCCAAGTCCTTGAAACGCCCAACAGCGGTGATCAGGCCATCCACCACCACGATGGTGTCGGCTTGCAAGATGGGTTGGTCGATGTCGCCCGAGAGCAGCAAACCGATGTTTTTGATGACAACCTTGCCAGAGGCTTCTTCGAGGGTGGCTGTGGCCATGGGGGTTCTCCTGGATACGGGACAGCGAAAAGCGCCAAAGGTCCAAAGCATAATGCTAGAAATCCTCAGTTCAAGCGACCCATGAGCACACCCAGCAACACCCACACCGACGGACTGCCCGCGCTTGATGCGTCGCTGCCCTTGGGTTTGCAGCGTGTCGAACCGCGCAACGGACCGGTGCGTGAGGGCAAGGTGGAGTGCAATGCCTGTCCCGTGCTCTGTCATATCTCTGAAGGGCGTGTGGGTGCTTGCGACCGCTATGCCAACCATGATGGTGTGTTGGTGCGTCTGGACCCTGTGGTGTTGTTGAGCCAGCAAGCGCAAGCTGATCAACCCCAAGCCTTGCAAGGGCGCACCGACAGCGACACCTTGCCGCAAACCTTGGGTCCCCTGGACACCGCCGAACGCGGCGTGTTCGTGACCGGCATTGGGTCATCCACCACCTACCCCGATTACAAACCCGCGCCCTTCATCGTCGCTTCCAAGTCCAAGGGCGTGGACATGGTGACCGTGGTCACCGAGGGCATCTTCAGTTACTGCAGTTTGAAAGTGAAGATCGACACCGATCGCCACTTGGGTGATGAGCGTGCGGCCGTCTTGTTCGGCGGCGAAGAAGTGGGCCATGTCACCACCGCCGAATACGGCTCGCAAATGCTGAGCCTGGGCGGTGTGCATCACCTGACAGGCGGCGGCAAAAAACAAGGGCGCATGGCTTTGGAGCTCATGCACACCTTGGGCAACCACCAAGCCGCCGAGGTACAAATTGAAAACGGCGCCAAGGTGGTGTTGCAAGCCGGCCATGCACCTGTCGTTGACGGTGTGACCGAACAGCGCATGCGCGTGGGCTGTGGCTCGGCGGCCATTGGCATGTTTGCGCGCCAGTGGTTGGGCCTGTGTGACGAGGTGGTGGTGGTCGATGACCACATCACCGGCGTGCTGACCGAACACCAAGCGGGGCGTTGTTTGCACATGAAGCCCAGCGGCATCAGCATCAAAGGCCGCAAGTCCACACCGGGGCGTTACTTTCAAGTGGCGTCTGCCGGCACCGGTTGGGGCGGGACCGACATCAGCAACCCCTTGTCCATCTTGGATGCATGGAACAAAGAAGAAGCTTGGCCCGGTTTGCGCTTGCTCATGACCTCTACCACCGGCGAGCATGCCGAATGGTTTGTGCTCGACGACCAGCTCCAACCACAACCCGCCGCCATGCCGCCTGAGGTCCAGCAAGTGGTGGACCGCATCGGGGAGAACTGCGAACCGTCCTTGGTGTCGGTCTTGTTCTTGGGTGGTGCAGGTGGCAGCTTGCGCTCGGGCGTCACCGACAACCCGATCCAATTGACACGTGCGGTGAAAAAAGCCTTGGTGAATGTGACCTGTGGTGGTGCACCTGCTTATGTGTGGCCAGGTGGTGGCATCACCTTGATGGTGGATGTGTTGCGCATGCCGGCCAACAGCTTTGGCACCGTACCCACACCCGCCATCGTGGCGCCAATCGAATTCAGCATGAAGCTCGCGGACTACCAAGCCTTGGGCGGCCACATGGGTTTTGTGCGAACCCTGGACGACAGCTTGCTCAAAGGCGCTTGGCACAACGACGGTGCACCCACGCAGTTGAAATGGGAGACGCCGCCTCCCGGGGCCAACCCTTGGCCTCTGAGCACACCACCGATGTTGGGCTGACAGCAGATGCAAGCCACCCGTCGTCCCTTGTCCGATGACCGTTGGCATTTTCAGCATGGGCCGATTGATGTGGTCTTGCAAGTCGATGGTCCTGAAGAAGCTTGCCAACAAGCCGTGAGCGCGGCCTGGTCCCGCTTTCAAACCGTACTGCCCGAATTGGTGAGCGAGTTGCCTTTGTTGCGCGCGCCCGTGAAGCAATCCCAGGCGCACCACTTCAAAGGCGTGGTGGCGCAACGCATGTGGCTGGCCGCCCATGACCTGGCCTGGGCCACCCCCGATGGTTTTGTCACACCGATGGCTGCCGTGGCAGGCGCGGTGGCGCAAGAGATGGTGTCGGTGTTGTCGCAGCATGGTGTGCGCCGCGCTTATGTGAACAACGGAGGCGACATCGCTTTGCATCTGCAGCCTGGTGAATCTTGGCGCATTGGTTGGGTGAGTGATCTGCAACACGCCCTGGCCAGCGACCCTGAGTTGGCCTTGGACAGCGATGGTCGGTTTGAGGTGGACCATTGCATGCCGGTGCGTGGCGTGGCCACCAGCGGTTGGGGTGGTCGCAGTTTTTCCTTGGGGGTGGCTGACAGCGTGACCGTGTTGGCCCAGACCGCGGCGCATGCGGATGTGGCCGCCACCTTGATCGCCAATGCGGTCAACATCACCCACCCTGAGATTGTTCGCCGTCCTGCCAACAGCTTGCGTGATGACACCGATTTGGGCGATCGCCTGGTCACGGTCTCGGTACCCAGCCTGCCACCAGCCTTGGTGCAGACGGCCTTGCAACTCGGGCTAGACTGTGCCCGTGGCATGCAAGCGCGTGGTCAGTTGCATGCAGCCTTTTTGTGTTGCCAGGGCCAGATGGTTTTGGCGCAGCCCTTGGAGTGTTTGGTGTGACTGAACTGATTGATGTGCGACGGGTGTTCACCCATGTGGAAGAGATTCACCACGAAGGCGGTCCTGCTGCGGACACGCCCTTGGTGCGCGGTGCCATCGCTGCCGTGTTGCGCAATCCCTATGCAGGCACCTACCACCCCGACATCCTGCCCATGATGGAAGCGTTGAACCCACTCGGTATTGAGTTGGCACAGCGCTTGTGCCAAGCCATGGGCGAGGCCCCAGAGGCGATTCAAGGCTACGGCAAAGGCGCGATCGTGGGCGCAGCCGGCGAACTCGAACATGGCGCGTTGTGGCATGTGCCGGGTGGCTATGCCATGCGCGAACTGTTGGGCTGGAAAGGCGACCGCGCTTCCTACACCGCGGGTCAGGGTGCTGTCTCTACAGGTCAACCCGGTAACGCTTTGTCCATCGTGCCATCCACCAAAAAGGTGGGCCCACCTGGGGCCAGCCTGGATGTGCCCATGACCCACATCAATGCCAGCTATGTGCGCAGCCATTTCGATGCCATTGAAGTGCGTGTGCCGGGTGCGCCGCGTGCTGAAGAAATTGTTTTCATCTTGGCCATGAGCACCGGTGCCCGGGTCCATGCCCGTGTCGGTGGCTTGGCCGCGCAAGACATCAGTCTTTGGAATGGATTGCGCTGAAGCGCAGGAGAAACACATGAGTGCCCAGATTCGAAAAATCATTGTGCAAGTGGACGAGGTGTTGCAAGAGGGCGGCCAAGCGGTCAGCCCACCGACACGACGTGCTTTGGCCATGGCGGTGATTGCCAACCCTTATGCAGGAAAGTACAGCGAGAACTTGGACCAGTTGATTGCCATTGGTGAAGAGCTGGGTGGTTTGCTGGGCCAGCGTTGTGTGCAGGCGCTGGGCATCGAGCCCGCGCAAGCCCAGAGCTATGGCAAGGCAGCCATCGTGGGCGAGGCGGGCGAGTTGGAGCATGCCGCTGCCATCCTGCATCCCAAGTTGGGCGCACCCTTGCGCCAGGCTGTCAGTAAAGGCGCGGCCTTGGTGCCCTCAGCCAAAAAACAAGGCGGCTTGGGTACCGCGATCGACGTGCCCCTGGGTCACAAAGACGCCGCCTTTGTGCGCAGCCATTTCGATGCCATGGAAGCACGGGTGGCGGATGCACCGCGTGCGAATGAAATCGTGGTGGCCGTGGTGGTCACCGACAGTGGCCGTCCGCATGCGCGGATTGGCGGCTTGCAAGTGCATGAAATCGTAGGCCAAGACGGCTTGCGTTGACAGCGTCCCCACGCACGGGTTGTGCGTTTTTTTTGGAGATGGAAGATGAAATCAGATCGCAGGAAACTTCTGGCAGCCTTGGGCATGGGTGCAGTGGGTGCAAGCGCACCTTGGGCCTTTGCGGAATCCAAAATCAAACCCAGCAGCAAATCGGTGCTGATTGCGGTGGACGTGCAAAACTGTTTTGTGGAAGGCGGCACCTTGCCCGTGGCCAAAGGTCAGGAAGTGGTTCCCGTCATCAACCGCATCTCTGCTGCTTTCGAGAACATCGTGGTGACCCAAGATTGGCACACCCAAGGCCACGCGTCTTTCGCCTCGGCTTACGCTGGCAAAAAACCCTTTGAAACCACCAAGCTCACCTATGGCACCCAGGTGCTGTGGCCCGACCACTGTGTGCAAGGCACCAAAGACGCCGAATTGCACCCTGACTTGCACCTGCCCTCAGCCCAGCTGATCATCCGCAAGGGTTACCACCCCAAGGTCGACAGCTACTCCGCTTTCATGGAAGCCGATGCCAAGACCGCCACAGGTTTGGCTGGCTATTTGAAACAACGCGGCATCAAAACTGTGTTTGTCACCGGCTTGGCCACCGATTTCTGCGTGGCATGGACCGCCATGGACGCACGCACCGCAGGCTTTGAGGTGTATGTAGTGGAAGACGCCTGCCGTGCCATCGATTTGAACGGCTCCTTGGCAGCTGCCTGGAAAAACATGACCGCCAAAGGCGTCAAGCGCATCCAATCAAGTGACTTGCAAATCGGCTGACATGGCTTGGCCTTGCTCAACACATGCACACCCGCACCACTGATGTGACCTTGCAGGTCAACGGTCAAGACGCAGCTTTGCGTTTGACCGCATCAGCGTCGCTGTTGCATGTGTTGCGCAACGACTTGGGGCTGAACAGCCCCAAGTACGGTTGTGGCTTGGGCCAATGCGGGGCCTGCACCGTCATGGTCGACGGACGCCCGGCCCGCGCTTGCGTCATTCCTGCGCTGGAAATGCAAGACCGCACCATCACCACCTCGGAAGGACTGGGCCGAGCCGACCAGCCCCACCCTGTGCAACAAGCCTTCATCGATGCACAAGCTGCGCAATGCGGCTATTGTTTGAATGGCATGGTCATGATGACCGTCGCTTTGTTGAAGCAACACCCCGAGCCCACGGAGGCGCAAATTCGCCAAGCCTTGTCGGGCAATTTGTGCCGTTGTGGCACCCATCTGGAAATCATGGCGGCTGTGAAACGTGCCGCCCAGTTGATGCAGACCGCGGCAGCCTGATCCATGCGCGCCGAGCAGGTCCATCAACGCGCCGACCTCTTTCACACCACGGGTGTGTTGCGTGTGTCGCGTGCGCCCTTGGCCGCGCAAGCCCCCACCCCTGGTCAGCCGGCATTTGTTTACAGTGCGCCCGAAGAAGGACCCGAGTGCTTTTTGGCGCTGTGGGATGACGGCAGCGTCACGGCTTTGCATGGTCATGTGGACATGGGCACGGGTTTGCGCACCGCCTTGACGCAACTGGTGGCCGAAGAACTCCATACCCACCCGCGACAAGTGCATCTGCGCATGGGCATGACCGATCTTTCGCCCAACCAGGGCGCGACCATCGCCAGTGCCTCGATCCAGGTGCATGCAGCACCCCTCAGGGCCGCCGCCGCGCAAGCGCGTGAATGGCTGCGCCAACAAGCGGCCATGCGTTGGCAATTGCCTTTGGAGGCGGTGCGATTGCAAGACGGCGAATTGCAAGCAGAAGGTCAAACCGCGCTGCCTGTCAGCGCCTTGTTGAAAGACCAAGCCATCGATTTGCATTTGCAACTCGACACGCCGCTCTTGTCCCCCAGCGATCACGCCTGGGTGGGTCAAAGCCTGCCGCGTGTCGACATCCCTGACAAGGTGTTTGCCGAGTTGGTCTATGTGCATGACATGCGGTTGCCCGGCATGTTGCACGGCCGTGTGATCCGACCACCCTATGCCGGTGCCGACAGCGGCGACTTCATTGGCCGCACCTTGGAGCGGGTCGATGCACAGTCGATCGCGCACATCCCTGGCATCCATGCGGTGGTGGTGCAGGGTGACTTTGTGGGCGTGGTGGCCGAGCGTGAAGAACATGCCGAGCAAGCCATGCACGAATTGAAGGTGTCTTGGAAGCCTTGGCCCGGCATGCCCAACACCCAGGACGGTGAAACAGCGCTGCGCAACAACCCCAGTCAAGCGCGGCAGTTGCTTGATGAAGGTGAGGTGGACCAGGCTTTGTCACAGGCGTCCCAAACCTTGCAGCGCACCTATGTCTGGCCTTACCAAATGCACGCCAGCATCGGCCCCTCGTGTGCCCTGGCGTTTTGGCATGGCAGCAACAACCCGCAGATGCCATTCAAGTTGCAGGTCTGGGCGGGCACCCAAAGCCCGCATGCCTTGCGCGCTGATTTGGCGCGTTTGTGCGGCGTTCACGACACCGATGTCAATGTGATCCGCATGGAAGCGGCGGGTTGCTATGGCCGCAATGGTGCCGACGATGTGGCGGCTGATGCGGCCCTGTTGTCCAAAGCGGTGGGCGCCCCAGTGCGGGTGCAACTCAGCCGCGAACAAGAACACCTGTGGGAGCCCAAGGGTGCGGCACAACTCATGCAGGTGCGCGGTGGCCTGGGGCATTTTGGGCAACCCAGTGGTTACGACTTTCAAACCTCCTACCCCTCGAATGGCGCCACCACCTTGGCCTTGTTGCTCACCCGCACGGTCGAGCCATTGGCCCAGGTGTATGAGATGGGCGACCGCACCGCCCGTCCACCTTACAACTACCCAGACTTGCGCGTCACGGTGAACGACATGCCGCCCATCTTGCGCGCCTCATGGTTGCGCGGTGTGTCGGCCTTGCCCAATTCTTTTGCGCACGAAAGTTTCATCGATGAACTGGCCACGGCCGCAGGCATCGATCCCTTGCAATACCGTTTGATGCATTTGGAAGATGCGCGGGCCAGTGACATGCTCAAAGCCACCGCTGAGCGTGCCGGCTGGCAGGCCCACACCCAGCCACAGCAACGAGCGGCCGAAGGTGATTGGTTGGTGGGCCAAGGTCTGGCCTATGCGCGATACACCCACAGCAAATGGCCCGGTTTTGGCGCGGCCTGGGCGGCGTGGGTGGCCGATGTGCGGGTCCACAAAACCACCGGCGAAGTGCAGGTGCAGCGCGTGGTGGTGGGCCATGATGCGGGCATGGTGGTCAATCCGCAAGGCGTGCAACACCAAATCCATGGCAACGTGGTGCAAACCACCAGCCGCGCCTTGATGGAACAGGTGCAAACCGATGCCCACGATGGCCGGGTCACCAGTGCCGAGTGGGGCGCTTACCCGATCTTGAATTTCCCACAAGTGCCGGTGATTGAAGTCGTGCAAATGCCGCGTCCTTTGGAAGACCCGCTGGGCGCTGGAGAGTCTTCATCGGTGCCAGGTACAGCAGCCATTGCCAATGCGATTTTTGACGCCACCGGCATCCGCTTTCGTGCGCCGCCCTTCACCCCTGAGGTGGTGCGCGCAGCCCTGCATCCCTTGGCCGCACCCACAGCGACCACACCCATGGCCGAACAAGCCCCTGCGGAGCCCGCGCCATCGCGGCAACCTGGTGTGTTGGCGCGTTGGGGTTGGCGGCAGTGGTTGGGTGGCGCCTTGGCGCTGGCCACTTTTGTTGGGGCGAGCCTGGGTTGGCGCAACAGCTTGCCGCGCATCGCACCGCAAAGCCTGGCGCCGGCAACGCCCGCAGTGCTGGCACGGGGTGCGCAGGTGGCGGCCTTGGGCAATTGCATCACCTGCCACACCAGCGATCAAGGCCAAGCATTTGCCGGCGGCAAAGCCTTCGCCACCTCGTTTGGCACGGTCTACAGCACCAACCTCACACCCGATGCGGAGACGGGTTTGGGGGCTTGGTCGTATGCCGCGTTTGAGCGCGCCATGCGACAAGGCGTGTCACGCGATGGGCATGCGCTGTACCCTGCGTTTCCCTACACCTCATTCGCCAAGATCAGCGACGACGACATGGCCGCCCTCTACGCCTGGTTGATGAACCAACCGGCCGTCTCACAGGCCACACCAGCCGCTGACATGGTGTTCCCTTTGGGCATGCGCTCGCTCATGCATGTGTGGAATGGCTTGTTCCACCAACCCACCCGTTTCAACTACGACGCCAGCCAAACCGCGCAGTGGAACCGGGGCGAGTACTTGGTCAATGGGGCGGCACATTGCGGTGCCTGCCACACCCCGCGCAACCTGTTGGGGGCCGAGCAAAACAGCCAGGCCTATCTGCAAGGGGCCTGGGTGGATGGCTGGCAGGCCCCAGCCCTGACCCGCTTGAATGCGTCACCCGTGCCCTGGCGCATGCAAGACTTCTACCAGTACCTGCGTCAGGGCTACACCGACTCGCATGGTGTGGCCAGTGGTCCGATGGCGCAAGTGGTGCGCAACTTGGCCGCCATACCTGATGAGGATGTGCAAGCCATGGCGGTGTATTTGGCGTCGCTGTCGCCCACCACCCTCAGTGATGAAGAACACCGGCGACAAACCCAGCAGGTGGTGGCCCAAGCCGCCAGCATGGCACCACCCCCCAGCGCGGCGCAGCGCCAGTTTGAGGGCAGTTGCGGTGCCTGCCACCACGACGGCGAGGGTCCCTCTTTGCTGGGGGTCAACCAACCCCTGGCGCTCAATGGCAATCTGCACAGCGAGCGCCCTGACAACCTGGTGCGGGTGATCTTGCAAGGCATCCAACAACCACCGTCCAAAGCAGTGGGCTTCATGCCGGCGTTCAAACACAGTTTGAGCGATGCGCAAATCAGCGAGATGGTGGTGTGGATGCGGCGTCGCTACGCGCCTGAGCGTGCACCTTGGTCGCCGTCATCCATCGACGCCGCCATCCGCGCGGCGCGTTGAACAACGGGTTTATCGGCGGCGGTTGATGTTGCGACGGCGCTGGTGCTCCAAGCGCTCGAGCAAACTCAGCATCCACTCGATGCGCTGGGGCATGTCGCGGTTGGGGAAATCATTCACACCCGCCCATTGGGTGGCCGTGGTGTCTTGGCATTGCTCGACCAGGTAGGCGATACCGGCCAGCGGTTGGGGCGGTTGACGTTGTGTGAACACCCAAGCGGATTTGAATTTGGCTTGCAGCAGCAACACCAATTTGCGCTGGGTGCTGACCACGCTGCGGTGGTTCACCGAGTCCAAGCCATTGCGGCGGAGTTGATGGCCGATTTCAGCGTAAATCAGCCCGGCTGACAAAATCGCCGAACGACAGTCGCGGGGCAATTCGGCAATCCCCATCATCGACTGTTTGTACAAGCGGTCGGCTTCATTGAGCAAGCGTGCGATGACGTTTTTCAAGGCAGGGGTGCATGCGGGTTGGGCCAGCCAAGCATTCGGATCAATGCCTTCGTCAGCCAGCCATTGCAAGGGCAGGTAAACACGCCCCAGTTTGGCGTCTTCACCCACATCGCGGGCGATGTTGGTGAGTTGCATGGCCACGCCCAACTCGCAGGCACGCGCCAAGGTGTTGGCTTGTTGGGGGCCCATGATCCAACACATCATCGCGCCCACACTGCCGGCCACGCGGGCGCCGTAGCCGTGCAAGTCCTCGATGGTGTAGTAACGACGTTCATGGCCGTCCCATGCAAAACCATCGAGCAAAGCGTCGAGCAAATGGCGAGGCAGTTGGTGGCGCTGTACCACCACCGCCAGTGCGCGGTCTTCCACATGGTCCATGGGGGTGCCGGCGTAAATCAAATCCAAGCGGTGGGTCAGCACCTGCAAGCTGCGTTCGATCGAGTCACCCAAATCGACCATGTCATCGGCCACACGGCAAAACGCATACAACGCGATCGCCGAGGCGCGCACACGAGCGGGCAACAAACGGCTGGCGGCGAAAAAGGTTTTCGAGCCGCCCCGCATCATCTCGACGCAGGCGGCGAGGTCGGCGTCGGCTTTATCGGTGAACGGCAAAGGCATGGGGCACCACCTCTTCGAGCATTTTGGCCGACATCAAGACGCTGGGCACACCGGCACCCGGTTGACTGCCTGCACCGACCATGAATAAATTGTGCACATCCTCGCTGCGGTTGTGCGGACGGAACCAAGCGCTTTGGGTGAGGATGGGCTCCAAGCCAAAGCCTGCCCCTTTGAAAGACCACAAGCGGTCTTGAAAGTCTTGGGGCGTGGTGATTTTCGAGCTGACCACCTGTTGCTTCAAGTCGGGCAACACACTGTCTTGCAGCACCGTGGCCACCCGGTCGCGGTACTCCTCGGCGATGGCCGCCCAGTCGGTGCCACTGCTCAAATTGGGCACCACCGACAAAGCATAAAACGCATCACAGCCCTCGGGTGCGAGTGAGGGATCGGTGGCGGTGGGGCGGTACAGGTAGAGGCTGAAGTCTTTGGACAGCTTGTGGTTTTTGAAAATGTCTTGCAACAAACCTTGGTAGCGCGGCCCCAGCACCATCATGTGGTGGGGCACGTCGTGGTATTGGCGGTTGGTGCCGAAATACCAAACAAACAGGCCAGATGAATACTTGCCTTTGGCAATTTTGCGGTCGGTCCAGTGGCGGCGATGCTGCGGTGCCACCAGGTGTTGGTAAGTCCATGAAGGGTCGCCGTTGCTGACCACGATGTCGGATGCGATGAACTCGCCAGTCGCCAATTCCACACCGGTGGCTTGGCCGTTCTCCACACGTATCTGCGTGACCGGGCTGTTGTACCGAATGGGTACTTGGCGCTCATGCAACAAATTCACCAAGGCCTTGACGATGGCACCGGTGCCGCCCATGGCCGAGTGCACACCCCAGCGCCGCTCCAGCACATGGATCAGCGAGTAAACACAGGTGACTGAAAACGGGTTGCCGCCGATCAGCAGCGGGTGAAAGCTCATGACGATGCGCAGCTTGGGGTGCTGGATGTACTGCGCCACCATGCTGTAGATGGAACGCCAGGCCTGCATCTTGATCAAATTGGGCATGGCCTTGACCACGTCCCCAAGGGTCTCGAACGGAATCGCACCCAACTCGACAAAGCCCAAATCAAAGCATTTGTCGGACGCCTTCATCAGCCTTTTGAAACCTTGCACATCGGCCGGGTTGAACTTGGCGATTTCAGCCTCCATGGCCGCATCGTCATTGCTGTAATCAAAGTGGGTGCCGTCATCAAAACGGATGCGGTAGAACGGCGACATCAAGCGCAGATCGACATGGTCTTTCATCTGCTTGCCGCACAGCGTGAACAACTCTTCCAAAAAATGCGGCATGGTGATGATGGTCGGACCCGCATCGAAGGTGAAGCCGTCTTGCTGGTGCACATAGCCACGGCCACCGGCCTTGTCGAGCTTTTCCAGCACTTGCACGTCATAGCCCTTGACACTCAAGCGAATGGCCGCGGCCAAACCGCCAAAGCCACTGCCGATGATCACCGCTTTCCTGCGCCTGGGGGGCGGGTGGTTGCCGCGTTCGTCACTGGCTTTGAAGGCATTCATACCGGGTTCACTTTCATCGCCCAACCCCACAAGCGTTGCAGGGGCAATGCAAACACCATCAGCACATGCTCGACGATGGCCAAGCCCAACAAAGAAGACAACAACACCCAACCGGTGTTGATCATGACCTCACCGCTGTGCAGCGACCAGACCATCCAAGACCAAATGCCCACGGACAGCAACATGGTGAGGTAGAAAAAAGGGCTGATCGGGCCAGTTTTGAAATAGCTGCCGATGTAGCGCAAATGCACGGGCAGGTACTGCTCACCCACCTGCGGCACGCCAAAAAACAAATTGAGCTTGGCGCTCAACCGCATGCACCACAGCAAGGCATAGGTGCACAGCGCGATATGGTTGGGTTGACCTTGCTGCATGTACAGCAGCACGGCGAAGTTCAGAATCAAGGCCAACTCGTGGTACAGCAGGGCCATGACAGATTGGCCAAACCGTTGTCGGAACAACAGACCACTGTCCAAGGGCACGCGCCGGGGACCGGCCAGCCATCCGGTGAGAAAAGCCATTTCATGCCAACTCCACATGGCGATGACACTCACAAAGCCCAGGTAAACATGCGGCACTGAATGGGTCCGCATGCTGATGGCGGTGGTCCACAAACTCAGGCCCAAGAGGAAACTCAGGACGAACATGCTCCAGCGGAAACTGCTGGTGGGCAAACGCACCAGCCACAAAATCGCGCCCGTGCCCAACCACCAACTGAACACCGCAAACAAGCTGGCGCCCAAGGTGGAGGAGAAGAAGTCCATCATGTGAGCGCCATGGGTCTGGGTTTGGTTACCAAACCGGTTGCATGCGGATGTCGTCAGGCAAGGCTTGTTTTTTCACGGGTACCAGGTACAGGCGTCCAAACGTGAAAACGGCTTGCGTGGCGGTGACCGCGCGGCCGATGAGTCCAATCAAACCACCGCGTTGTTTGGCCGCGGCATTGGCCACGGACAACTCGACCAAACGGGTCATGCAAGCGCGGAACGTGGGGTGGTCGATGTCGACTTCGATCGGGAACACCTGGCGGCAGATGTCCGAGGTGATGCGAAACACCTTGTAGTCGTAGTCGGTGGATTCAAAGCCCATGGCCTCGTGCAGCAACGGACGGGTGTGGTCACGCACGTACATGGTGGCGTAGACCGCCAAGATGAAAAAGCGGATCCACAGCAGGTTGCCACCGCGCAGCAAATGCGGGTTGGCACGCATGATCAGGGCGAAGGATTCGCCATGGCGGAACTCGTCATTGCACCAGCGTTCGAACCAACGGAAGATCGGGTGGAAACGTTTGTCGGGGTGCTTTTCCAATTGGCGGAAGATGGTGATGTAGCGTGCATAACCAATTTTTTCCGACAGGTAGGTCGCGTAAAAAATGTATTTGGGTTTGAAGAAGGTGTAGTCTTTTTGGCGCTTGAGTTGACCCAGGTCGATGCCCAGGTCGAAGTCTTTGAGCGACTGGTTGATGAAGCCCGCATGGCGCGATTCGTCACGCGCCATGTAGGTCATCAGTTTTTTGATGTCCGGGTTGTCGATGTTTTTGCGGATCTCGTTGTACAAAATACAGCCCGAAAACTCCGAGGTGAGCGAGCTGATGAGAAAGTCCAAAAACTCTTGGCGCATCTCGGGTGACAGCTGCGGCATGAGGGTTTTGACTTCCTCGGCGAATTGCGCGTCACGCTGGAAATGGTCGTGGTTGTTATCACCCTCATACTCTTGCATCATGATGTCCCACTCGGCGCGCACCGGCTCCACATTCAAGCGGTCCATGGCGGCAAAGTCGGTCGTGTAAAAGCGCGGGCTGAGCACTGTGTTTTGCACTGCTTTGGCATTGGCGTCGGCAGCGGTTTCGACATTGCCAATCAGCAATTCCACATGGTCATGGTCGAGGTTGAGGACAGTGCTGTTCATGGTTCACTCCTTGGGGGCAGAAACAGGGGGCGTGGTGGTCGCATGCAACAAAGCAAACGAGGACAAATTGGTGGGGCCAAACGACTCGAGGTCGATGCGCTGCCCGGTGGCTGGGTCCAACAAGGTGAGACGCCCATCGGTGTGCGCGATCAAATCAAACGACGGACCTGAACCGATGTTGCGGCGCATGCGCTCACGCGCCAGGGTGCGCAAGATGCCGCGCACAAAACCTTGCTCGCCCACATAACGGTGTATTTCGGTTTGGGTGGTGGCATCCAACACCGCCACATCGCCATTCGGGCGGTCTTCAAAACGCAAACTCATTTGCCACAACACGGGTGCATGGTCTTGTGGGATTTGCATGCCTTGGTTGCGCAACAAGGCCACGACCAACAGCACGCTGGACAAAAAACCCACAAAGATCCAACCGGTCAATGTGTGTCGACCGGGCAGCGGTGGGGCGTGCATGCTGGAGTTCATGAGGGGCTGTGCTGAGGGGTGTGGGACGTGTTGCTGGGCAGGTCGTCGGCCATGTCACCGAGCATGGCGGCGACACCGGGATTGCATTCGCGCCAGGCTTGCAGCAGACGCTCACCGACCACCAAGGCGTTGGGGATGCAACGCAAACAAGGCTCGGGATTTTTCAAATGCCAAGGGCGTGCATGCGGCCAGATGTTGAGCCAAGCGATGTGGTCTTCACCCGCGAGTTTCAAAGCGATGTCACCAAAGCCTTGGGCCCGGGGCTTGACCGATGCTGCGGCGACCATGCGCAAAGGCAGGTTGAACGTGAGGGTCAGCACCACGCCAATGCGCATCACCATGCGCTTGCTGGTCAGGGTGTAGAGCGCGGTGCGTGCGGTGTACCAGGCCCAAGCGGTGAGCACGCCCAGGGCCAACAGGCTCAGACCCAAGCTGGTGAGCATGGGCATCAGCCAGCGGGCTTGCGGCTCGCCCAACAGGTAAAGCAATTGCAACACCATCATGGCGATGAAATACACACTCAAGGTCCGCACATGGAAAACGTGCAGGGCCAATTGTTGCCAATCGGGTGCGCCTTGCCACAGCAGGCGTTCGCCTGCGGGCAGTGCTTCGGGCAAGCCAGGGGCCGCCTCGAATTCGTGTTCGTGGTGCGGATTGACGTTCAAAACAAGGGCTCCTGACGTTCAGGTGTGGCGTACATGGTGCCAGCGCCATAGTAGGCGGTGACTTTTTCCTCTTCCAGCAGCGTGATTTGTTCCATGCTTTTGGTTTTGGGCACCTTGGCGAATTGCGAGGCCAAAATGGCCGCCACAAAAACGCCACGTGATTTGATGCGCGAGAACGTCATGGGCAGCAGCACAGTGCTGCCGTCGGTCAAACCGACTTCGATGTAGCGGAACATCATTTCGCAACGGTCCACCCACAGGTCTTTCACCGTGCCGGCTTTCACGCCATCAGCGCCATACACCGGCAGACCACGTGGGTCGATGTCAGGGGACATGACGTCATGGTCGGCTGCGATGCGCAAAGGCACGATCTTGATGTCACCACCGTGGTAGAGGTCGGGTTCATCGGCCCGCGCTGCCCAAGCACCGGGACCAATGCCTGCGAGCAAGGGGTCGCCAGTGGGCTCCAAGGGTGCGCCTAACCAGCGTTGGGTGGGTTGGCCGCTGTACGTGCCGTCGGGGCGGTTGAAGTCGGGTGCCAGCACCTCACGGCCATTGGCCAGTTTGTAGGTCTTGGGGTCGGGCATGGGCCAGCCGATTTGCACCGGGCCGCCTTGCAAGTGACCGTTGTCCATGGGGTAGCCCTCACGGTGGTTTTCACGCAAGAGGTAATAAATCAGGCCGGCAAAAAAGGCCCAAAACATGTAGAGCACGATTTGGGCGACGTCTACATACTGGGTGATGGCACCTGTTTCCATGGTTGAACTCCTTTGAAGAGGGCGAAAAAAAATTGAAGAATCAGCCTGGCAACTCGGCCAGGGCGATGCGGTTGGAATCTGCGGCCTCGCTGCGGTGACGACTCACCAAAGGCCCCAGTGCGATCAGCACGGCAAACAGCATGAACATCTCGATGTGAAACACCGTGCTGTAACCCGTGAGGGGTGATTTGAAAACCTCACCCAAAAACCCTTGCTCGGCCAAGGAGCCCACCACATCCCGGGTGACCCCTCCCAGTGCCATGGCCAAACCGGCCGCCGTGGCTTGCACCGCGCCCCAGGCACCCAAGACCAGTCCGGCTTGGCTGTGCGCGGTCAGCGACATGGCTTGCAACAACATGCCCACCGAGAACAAACCGCCACCAAAGCCGATCAGGGCTGCACCTGCTTGGAACATGAGGGCCGACTCGAGGGGTGCAGAAAAGATGACAAAGGCAAAGGCAGGCAGACCCAGCACAGCACCGATGGCCGCCAGGCGACAAGCGTCCATGCCTTTGGACAAGATGCGCGCAGACAAGGCAAAGGCGAACAATGCACCACCCGCGCTCAACGCAGTCAGACCACTGGTCAGGCCCACGTTCAGACCGAGTACCTGTCCCCCATAAGGCTCCAGCACGATGTCTTGCATGCTGAAAGCCGCGGTGCCCAAACCCACGGTCCATAAAAACCGGCGCATGCGCGGCAGGGCCATGAGCGAGCGCCAATTGCTGTTGAAGCCATCCGCCGCACGTGCGCCGCGCTTGGTGCCTTTGGCCTCTTGTTTCCACAAGGAGATGATGTTGAGCAAGACCACGGTCACGGCACAGGCTTGGATCACTTGGATCAACCGCAGCGGTGAAAAGTCACTGAGCAAATGGCTGAGCAGGCCACTGCCCACCACCAGGCCCATCAGTTGCATGGCGTACATCAGGGCCACCACGCGGGGACGTTTGTCTTCGGGTGAGACGTCCGATGCCAGAGCCAGCCCAGCGGTTTGGGTGATTTGCATGCCGGCACCGACCAACAAAAACGCCAAGGCTGCGCCCATGCGCACAATCCAAACATAGCCTTCACGGGGTTCGGACAAACCCAGCAACGCAAACGGCATGATGGCCAAGCCACCGAACATGATGATGGTGCCTATCCACAAATAAGGCAGGCGGCGCAGACCCAGTGCAGACGGATGGGTGTCGCTGCGGTAGCCGATCAGGGCGCGCATGGGCGCAAACACCAAGGGCAGCGCGACTGACAAAGCCACCCACCAAGCCGGCACTTGCAATTCCAAAATCATGACCCGGTTCAAGGTGCCCACCAACAGCGCCATGGTCATGCCAATCGAGAGTTGGAACAAGGCCAAGCGAAACAGTCGCCCCAAGGGCAGTTCGTGCGACGCCGCATCAGCGAACGGCACGTACTGCAGCATGATTTTTTGCAACCATGCAGGGGGGCGAAATGGCTTGTTCATGGACGCGTCCACTCCCAAGCTTGCGAGGTGTAAAAACCGCTGGAGACGCGCTGCATGCGACCTTCTCGCCAGCCCAAGGGATGAACTGCGCGTTGCAAATACACATGCAAGGTGGATTTGCGCACCGGCGACAGCTGGGGTGAGCGGTCGGAGCGGGGGAACAAACGACCGATGGTGTGGGCGGTGGCCAGCAAGGGTGAGTGCGGCGCAAACGTGAACAGCACCGAATGGCGAGTGCGTTGGCACAAGGCTTCCACCGCATTGGCGATGTGCGGGGTGTCGTAATGGATCAGCGAATCCATGCAGACCACATGGTCAAACTCACCAAGGTTGTCGGCCAGCATGTCGCCCGACATGAAGGCGATGGTGCCGCCGTTGTTGCGCAAAGCGGGATCGGCTTGCACCTCTTGCGCATGGCGTTCACGCGCCAAATCGACCAAGGTGGGTGACAGGTCAATGGCCACCACATGCGCGCCACGGCGCATGGCTTCTTGGGCCAAAGCACCGGTGCCGCAACCGGCGTCGAGCAAGCGCAGACCACGCATGTCATCGGGCAACCAGGACAACAAGGTTTGGCGCATCTGGTCGCGGCCACGGCGCACCGTGGCGCGGATGCGGCCCACGGGTGCATTGGAGGTGAGCACCTCCCAGGCCTTGACGGCTGTGCGGTCGAAATACTGTTGAATCTCGCCGCGACGTTCGACATAGCTGCTTTGGTTCATCAGTCGAATCCCAGCAAATCAAAAATATCGCGGTCTTTCATGGGCACCGAGGGCAGTGGATCGGTACCCGCCCACAAGGCCGCAGCCAAGCGCATGTATTCGTCTTGCACCGCCTTGATAGCGGGTGTGGCTTCCAGCTCAAACATGGTGCATTTCTGCAAACGGCTTTTGCGGATTTCGTCGAGCATGGGGAAGTGCGCCATGTTCTTCAAGCCGGTGACCGCGTTGAACTTGTCCACCTGGTCGGTGGCGTCGCTGCGGTTGACGATCACGCCGCCCAAGCGCACGTTGTAGTTTTTCGACTTGGCACCAATGGCTTGCACGATGCGGTTCATGGCGAAGATGGAGTCGAAATCGTTGGCGGTGACGATGAGCGCACGGTCGGCATGTTGCAGGGGTGCGGCAAAACCACCGCAGACCACGTCGCCCAGCACATCGAAGATGACCACATCGGTGTCTTCCAGCAAATGGTGTTCTTTGAGTAACTTGACGGTTTGCCCCACCACATAGCCGCCGCAGCCGGTGCCTGCGGGTGGGCCACCGGCTTCGACGCACATCACGCCGTTGTAGCCTTCAAACACAAAGTCTTCCACGCGCAGTTCTTCGGCGTGAAAGTCCACGGTTTCGAGCACATCGATCACCGTGGGCAGCATTTTTTTGGTGAGCGTGAAGGTGCTGTCGTGCTTGGGGTCGCAACCAATTTGCAGCACCCGCTTGCCCAGCCTGGAAAAAGCCGCCGACAGGTTGGACGAGGTGGTGCTTTTGCCAATACCGCCTTTGCCGTAAATGGCGAAGACCTTGGCATTGCCAATCTTGACGCTGGGGTCGAGTTGCACTTGCACGCTGCCCTCGCCATCGGGGGGGCGAGGCCCTCGTTTGATGTCGTTGACGGAGATGGTGGCTGTTTCAATCATGGAGGTGCTCCAGTGGGACTTCAGCGGCTGAAATGAGCCTTGGCTTCGTACATGGTTTCCACCGTGATGCGCGAGACACCACGTTCACGGGCGAAGATTTCGGTGTTGCGGCGGGCTTTACCGCGCACAAAAAACGGAATTTTTTTGAGTTCTTTTTCGGCCTCTGGGGCCCAACTGCTTTCATTGCTGGCTTCAGCAGCGGTGTTGTTGTTCACCACAATCTCGGGCGATGCGGGTGATGGGGTGACAGCCTCTGGCAAGGACTGGTGAACGGCGGCATGGCCTGAACCCAAGTGCGAGGCGGCCGCGCCATCATGGAACTCGAAGTCCTCACGGAACATGCCCAACAGGTGTTCTTCCAGGCCCATCATCAGCGGGTGCACCCAGGTGTCGAACAACACATTGGCACCTTCAAAACCCATTTGCGGCGCGTAGCGGGCGGGGAAATCTTGCACATGCATGGGCGCGGAAATGACGGTGCAGGGGATGCCCAAACGTTTGGCGATGTGACGCTCCATTTGGGTGCCCAGCAGCAACTCGGGTTGCAAGGCCTTGACCGCGTCTTCCACCTCCAGGTAGTCGTCGGTGATCAGCGCTTCGACGCCATACAACTTGGCCGCATCGCGCACCTCGCGGGCGAACTCGCGGCTGTAGGTGCCCAGACCCACCACTTCAAAACCCATTTCTTGCTGCGCCACTTGGGCGGCGGCGATGGCATGGGTGGCGTCGCCAAACACGAACACCCGTTTGCCGGTGAGGTAGGTCGAGTCGACCGATTGGGCATACCACTTGGCGCGTGAATCTTGGCTGTAGTCGGCCAAGGTTTTGCCGCTCTGGGTCAAACCGGCCAACTCGCGCACTTCTTGGATGAAGGCCAAGGTGCCTTTGACGCCGTAGGGGATGGTCTTGGTGAACGGCTGGGCGCAGTTGCGCTCCAACCATTGGGCCGTGGTGCGACCGAGTTCGGGGTAGAGCACCACGTTGAAGTCGGCTTCCGCCAAGCGGCGCACATCAGCCACGCTGGCGTTGAGCGGCGCGACCACGTTGACGCGGATGCCCAGTTCTTCCAGCAAAGCGCGGATTTCTTTCACATCGTCGCGGTGTCTGAAACCCAACGCAGTCGGGCCCAAGATGTTGCAACTGGCTTGACGGCCCTCGAGGGCAGTGCGGCTGTGACCTGCGGGCACCAAGGCGCGCACCAGGTGGTAAATGGTTTCAGAGGCGCCAAAGTTTTCTTTGCGTTGGTAAGACGGCAACTCCAAGGGCACCACGGGGATGGGCAGGTTCAGCGCCAGGGCCAAACCACCGGGGTCGTCTTGGATCAATTCGGCGGTGCAGGACGAACCCACCAACATGGCATTGGGCTTGAAACGCTCGTGTGCGTCACGCGCAGCGTCTTTGAAGAGCTCGGCGGTGTCGCCGCCCAAGTCACGTGCTTGGAATGTGGTGTAGGTGACGGGTGGTCGACGCGGCAGACGTTCGATCATGGTGAACAACAGATCGGCGTAGGTATCGCCCTGCGGTGCGTGCAGCACATAGTGCACATCCGTCATGGCCGTGGCCACACGCATGGCGCCCACATGGGGCGGTCCTTCGTATGTCCAGAGTGTGAGTTGCATGGTGTGTGCCTTGTTGCGCCTTAGGCAGCCAGTTTGATGCGACGACGCAAGGGGCGGCAGAACAACTCGGCCAAATCAGCCGCTTGTTCATAGCCTTGAATCGGGGTGAACACCAGTTCGATGGCCCATTTGGTGGCCAGACCTTGTGCTTCCAGGGGGTTGGCCAAGCCCAAACCGCAGACCACCAGGTCGGGGGCTTCGGCATGGCAACGATCGAGTTGGTTTTCCACATGCTGGCCTTCGGTGATGCGACTGCCCTCAGGCAGCCAGGCCAGTTCTTCGGCCATCAGCTTGCGGTGCAAATAAGGCGTGCCGATTTCGCCCAACTGCATGCCCAGTTCGCGGTGCAGAAAACGCGCCAGCGGAATTTCGAGCTGTGAATCGGGGAAGAAAAAGATTTTTTTCCCTGCCAACTGCGGTCGTTGACGGGCCAACGCAGCCTGGGCGCGTTGCTTGGGCGCTTCGGTGACTTTGTCGAAGGTGTCAGCTGACACACCAAAGGCGGTGGCGGCGGCTTGCAACCAGGCTGTGGTGCCCTCCACACCCAGTGGAAATGGGGCGGACAGGCGCTTGGCGCCGCGCGCTTCCAGCGCCACAGTGGTGTCTGCCAAAAACGGTTGTGCCAGTAAGAACACCGTCTCTGCGCCCACCTCCGGCAGCGCGGTGCTGTTGCGCGGCGGGAAAAAATCAAGGTGAACAATGCCCATGTCGTTGAGCAAACGCTGCAACTGGTCTTCCACAATGTCGGCCAAGGTGCCCACCACCATCAGCCGTTTGGGGCTTTGCGGGGTCAAGCTGGGCAGCACCGGCACCATGGCCTGCAAACAGGCATCTTCGCCTTGGGTGAACGTGGTTTCGATGCCGCTGCCTGAGTAATTGAGCACCCGCACAGCAGGGTTATGAGCACGGCTCAAGCGCTCGGCGGCGCGGGACAAATCGAGCTTGATGACCTCGGACGGGCAAGAGCCGACCAAGAACAAGGTGCGGATGTCGGGGCGGCGGGTGAGCAGTTTGTTGACCACCTTGTCCAACTCGTCGTTGGCATCGGCCAAACCAGCCAAATCGCGCTCGTCAATGATGGCGGTGCCAAAGCGTGGCTCGGCAAAAATCATCACGCCTGCGGCGGACTGGATGAGGTGGGCACAGGTGCGCGAACCCACCACCAAAAAGAAAGCATCTTGGATTTTGCGGTGCAGCCAAATGATGCCTGTGAGGCCGCAAAACACCTCACGCTGGCCGCGTTCGGTACGCACCGTGGGCGAGCTCGCGCATGCCGTGGCGTCGGGGTGGATGGGGATGACTGGGTTCATGCGGCCATTTCCTTGTGCATGGCCAAGGTGGCGCGTTCTTGCAGGCGTGCGGCCCGCAGTTTGAGCAAAAACTGCCCTGCATTGATGGCGTAAGCGGCATAGGCGGCCAAAGCCAACCACAGTTGGTCGCGTGTGCTTAGGCTGCCGGTGTACAGGGTCCACAGGTAGGCGGTGTGCAGGCCCAGCACCAAGAAACTGAACACGTCTTCCCAGAAAAAAGACTTGGCAAACAACCACTTGTCAAACACCACCTTCTCCCAGATGGAGCCGGTGATCATGATGGTGTAGAGCACCAGGGTTTTGAACACCACCGAGCCCACCGCCCAGGCTTCGCCGGCCCCGGTGACCATGTAGCGCGTGATCAAACAGACGCTCACCCCGAACACGATGAACTGAAAAGCCGCCAAAAAGCCCTGCACCGGCGTCCAGATGGTGGCGTCACGGCGCGCACGTTCTTCAGGCGTGTACAGACCGGCACTGATGGGGGCGGTGGTGGAATCGGTCATGTTGGTGGGCAGGGGTTGTCTGAGAATCGACTTTAGGGTGTCCAGCCAGTAGTGTCAACTTAAATTGACGTTATTTAAAGATGACAGTCCTGGGGTTTTCCCTAGGTCAAGAGTGTATGAAAACCCTGACACTTGCAGACACATCCAACCTGTTTAGAACAGGCCCAGACAAAAGAGGTCACATGGAACCGCTCGCCCTCACCGATATCAAACGACCTCTGCAAGAAACGATTGCGACCCATGTCATCCCCCAATTGCTGGGCCAACAGCCCCTGTCTGCGCGCCCAAACATGATGTCCGCCGAGCACAGTCAGCGCTTGGGGCAGGCTTGTCTGTCGCCCAATGCCGCCGCCGCGCAGGCCTGTGCACGCCAGTTAATGGCCCAAGGTTTGGACATGGAGACCCTGTATGTGCAGACCATTCCGCAGGCCGCCAGGCTGTTTCACGACTGGTGGGCGCTTGAACAAATCGATTTTGTGGCGGTCACCCAGGCCACGTTCCAGCTCGAGGAATTGGTCTATGCCCTGAGCGTGGACTTCATCATGGCCAACCGAGGTGAACACCGCGCTGGCAGTGGATTCAGCGCCTTGCTGGTCAACACGCCCGGCTCTCACCATTCCCTGGGTTTGCTGATCTTGTCGCAGTTTTTCAAGCGCTATGGCTGGCAAGTCATCAGCTCCAACCAATTTTCCGCGGCCGACATGACCACGGCTGTGCGCAGCGAGTGGATCGATTTGCTCGGGCTGTCCATCTCAGATGAACGCCAAATGGCTGCCATGACCCAGCTGATTGTGAAATTGCGCCGGGTGTCCAGCAATCCCCATGTGCAGATCATGGTCGGTGGACCGTTGCTGCGATGTGTCCCCGATTTGGCCGAACAATTGGGGGCAGATTTCAGCAGCTTGCACGCCGATGAGGCGCAAAGCGTGGCTGCCAGCAAGGTGCAATGGGTTCAGGCCAAACAGGGCATGGTGGGTTCGAATTCGGAAAGTTGACTTGGACAGAAAAAGCGGGTTTTTGACGCTTAGAATCGGTAGAAAAGGTCAATAACCACGGTTTCATTGACCAACTTGTGAATTTCTGGGGCCTGAAATCTTTTTATTTTTTGAATTGTCTAAATCAACGTGAACTTTTCCGCACTGGCCCCCGAACATGTCGAGCGATTGTTGTCAACGCTCTCAGACGTCTTGCTTGTGCTGGATGAAGCCGGCGTGGTGCAAGAGGTGCAGGTTTTTGGCAAAGAATTGCAGCGCTTGGACTTGCAGGCCTGGAAAGGCGCATCTTTGACGTCTTTGGCCAATGTGGACAGCCAAGAAAAGATCAAAAGTTTGTTGTCAACACCCAAGTCAGGTGACAAACCTGCTTGGCGTCATGTCAATTTATCCACCCAGGGCGAGGCCGGCAATGTGCCCTTGCAGGTGGTCACGGTCCACCATGCCAGCAGCCAGCAAACCTGGGTGTTTGGGCGCGATTTGAGTGGCGTGTCGCAAATGCAGCAACGCTTGGTCGAAGCGCACCAAGGCATGGAGCGCGACTACCTCCGATTGCGCCACATGGAAGCGCGTTACCGCTTGTTGTTCGAATCGGTGGCAGAGCCCCTGTTGGTGGTGGATGTCGCCCAGCGGCGCATCATGGAAGCCAACCAAGCCGCCCAGTTGGTGCTCAAAGATGCAGCGCGTCGCTTGCCTGGCACCGACATTGCCAATTGTTTTGCCGCTGACTCCCGCGAGTCGCTGGACAATTTGTTGCGTGCCGCCCAAAACTCGGGTCGCGCTGAAAGTGCCCGCGTGCGGGGCTTGAAGGCCGATCAAGACAGCCAGTTGCATGCCTCTGTCTTTGTGCAAGAGGGTGGTCCGCAGTTTTTGCTGCGCATGCAAGAGCTGCCAAGCGCCCAATCCCGTCACCTCAACGATCCCGGCGGCGAGTGGTTCAAAAACGCCCTGGACAACGCCCCCATCGGCTTCGTGGTGGCCGACCGTTTGGGCACCATCTTGGCCAGCAACCCGGAATTCCGGGGCATGGTCGGGGTGACGTCGCACAACCAACTGGCCGATCAAAGTTTGGAAGAGTGGCTGGCGCGCGGGGCGGTGGACCTGGGCGTGTTGCTCAACAATTTGCGTCAATCACGCACCGTGCGGGGCTTTGCCACCGAATTGCGCAGCGCCGTGGGCGTGCTGATGGCGGTTGACGTGGCGGCGGTCACCCTCATCGGTGACGACCCCACCTATGGCTTTTTCTTCCGCGACATTCAAATGGGCCGTGGCCGGGAAGCCACCCCAGCTGCCGGCATGGCCGATTCGGTGGCCCAACTCTCCCAATTGGTGGGACGCATGCCGATGAAAGAAATCGTCGGTGAGACCAGCACCATGATCGAGCGCATGTGCATCCAGGCCGCCTTGGAATTGACCCACAACAACCGCGCATCGGCGGCGGAAATGCTGGGTTTGTCGCGCCAAAGCCTCTATGTGAAGCTGCACCGCTATGACATGGTGGCCGAGGGTGACTCAGAGTAAACCCTAGGCGCTCTAAAATAGCGTCAACTTTGATTGACAACTTAGCTTGTCAAATTAAAAATGGGGAATGTCCGTTCCCCAAGCCTCAGCTGTTCTAGAGCTGCTCAAACCCGTCACCTGGTTTCCGCCCATGTGGGCCTTTGCCTGTGGTGCCGTGTCGTCTGGAGCATCGCTGCCTGAGCAATGGCCGTTGGTGCTGGCGGGCATGGTGTTGGCGGGGCCCATGGTGTGTGCCAGCAGCCAAGCGGCCAACGATTGGTTTGACCGCCATGTGGACGCGATCAACGAACCCCAACGCCCCATTCCCAGTGGGCGCATTCCTGGTCGCTGGGGTTTGTACATCGCCCTCATCTGGACCGCGCTGTCTTTGCTGTGGGCTTGGCCCTTGGGCGAATGGGCGTTCAAAGCCACGCTCTTGGGCTTGTTGCTCGCCTGGGGTTACAGTGCGCCCCCATTTCGATTCAAACAAGACGGTTGGCTGGGCAATGCCGCTTGTGGCTTGAGCTACGAGGGTCTGGCCTGGGTCACGGGTGCGGCCGTCATGCTGGGTGGGGCCTTGCCAGCCTGGCCGATTTTGCTCATGGCCTTTCTTTACAGCGTGGCCGCCCACGGCATCATGACCTTGAACGATTTCAAAGCCATCGAGGGCGACCGGCAGATGGGCGTGTGGTCGCTGCCGGTTCAACTCGGTGTGCAACGCGCCGCGGGCACGGCCTGCTGGGTGATGTTGCTGCCCCAGTTCGTGGTGGTGGCTGTGTTGCTGCGTTGGGGGCTACTCGCGCATGGCATCGCGGTGTTGTTGCTGATTTACGCCCAAGTGCCTTTGATGATGCGCTTCATGCGCGACCCGGTGGCACGGGCCTTGAGTTTGAGCGCCTTTGGCGTTCCTTTGTTGGTGGCGGGCATGATGGTCAGCGCGTTTGCGCTGCGCAGCCTTTGAAACGGAAGCACAAGCAGGAGCATGACGATGAAAAACGATACCTATGACGTGGTGGTGGTCGGTGGTGGTCCTGCGGGGGCCACTGCGGCCGATGATTTGGGGCGCTATGGCCACCGGGTCTTGATGCTCGACCGCATGGGGCGCATCAAGCCCTGTGGCGGGGCCATCCCGCCCCGCGCCATCAAGGACTTTGAAATTCCCGATGAATTGCTGGTGGCCAAGGCGCGGGCAGCCCGCATGATTTCGCCCAAAGACAACAAGGTCGATATCCAGATCGAAGGTGGCTTTGTCGGCATGGTCAACCGCGACCAGTTCGATGAATGGCTGCGTTGCCGCGCCGAAAGCCATGGCGTGGTGCGCCAACGTGGCGTGTTTGACAAACTCAGCCGCGACGATGATGGTGTGAGCCGTGTGCATTTCACGGTGCGCACCGATGACGGCCTGGACATGCAAGCCAGCACTCGTGCGCGCTTGGTCATTGGCGCCGATGGCGCGCGCTCAGAAGTCGCACGTCAAGCTGTGCCAGGTGCAGAAAAAACCAAGTATGTGTTCGCCTACCACGAGATCTTGCAAACACCGCCCGACATGGTGCAGACCGACACCGACCCGTCACGCTGCGATGTGTACTACCGCGGCACCTTGTCGCCCGATTTTTACGGCTGGGTGTTCCCCCATGGCGACACCATGAGTGTCGGCACCGGCAGTGCGGACAAGGGCTTTTCGCTGCGCAGTGCAGTGGGTCGTTTGCGCGACGCGGCCGGTTTGCAGCAGGCCACGGTGCTGCGCCGCGAGGGCGCGCCTTTGCCCATGAAACCTTTGCCACGCTGGGACAACGGGCGGGACGTGATTTTGGCGGGCGACGCTGCCGGGGTGGTGGCACCGGCGTCGGGCGAGGGCATTTACTACGCCATGCTGGGCGGTCGTCTGGCGGCAGAAGCCGCGCATGAATGCATCACACAAGGCAATCCAGCCGCGCTCAAGCAAGCCCGCAAACGGTTCATGAAAGACCATGGCACGGTGTTTTGGGTGCTGGGCATCATGCAGTACTTCTGGTACAGCACCGACAAACGCCGCGAGAGTTTTGTGAAGATGTGCGAGGACAAGGATGTGCAAAAACTCACCTTTGACTCGTACATGAACAAAAAGCTGGAGCGCAAAAAACCGCTGGCGCATGTGAAGATTTTCTTCAAGGACATGGCGCATTTGATGGGCATGGCCAAGACCTGACGGCTTCGTCATGGCGAGCGCAGCGAAGCCATCACATCCGCCACCACCTTGATAGGCTGCTCTTCATGCAGCAAATGTCCCAGGCCCGCCCAGCGATGCAAGCTGGCGTTGGTCAGCAAGCGCAGGGCTTGCTCGCCTTGTTCGGGCGGCACGGTTTTGTCGTTCTCCCCCACCAAGATCCGCACCGGACAATGCAACTGCCGCAGCATGTCGGCACCCCGTGACAGGTCCCAGGCGGCCATCATCTTCAAGGCCCCTTGGGCATGGCTGGGGCTGGCCACCAATTCGGCATACAGCGCCTGACCGCGTTCGTCCAGCACCGAACCCGTGCCCTCGAGCAGCTTGTCGATCATGCCTTGGCGGCTGGCTTGTTTGGCAAACCATTGCGGCACCATGGGGGTGAGGGCCAGCAATTTGGCGGCCGGCGGAAACAACACGCCCGCCAGTCCCGGCAGCGGCAGCCAAGCGGGGTTGATGCCGATCAAGAGCGAGGGTGACAAATCTTGGTCCAAAACCATTTGCGCCGCAATGGCGGCTCCAGCCGAGTGACCGATGAACACATCGACGGGCCAATGCAACTGGGTCAGCAATGCACCAATGCCCCTGGCCATGCCAGGCAGCGACATGCCATCGCCCGCTGCCAAACTGCTGAAACCATGACCCGGCAGGTCCAGCGCCAACACCTGGGCATGATCGGCCAGTGGCACCAAGATGTCACGCCAGGTGTGGCTGGAAGCGCCCGTGCCGTGCAGCAGCAAGATGCGCGGGCCTTGGCGACCGGCTTGCTGCACATGCCAAGTCAGGCCAGCTGCCTCGACGAATTGGCTGAACTGGTGGTGCGGCCAGTGCTGGCGGTGTTGGGACCAGTCCATGTCAGAGGGCTGTCTGCACAGCCTGCGCCATGCGCTGGCTGTTGGCCAAGGGCAGGGGCACATAACGTGCGCCCATGGCCTGGGCGAGTTGCTGGGCCTGCGGTTCGGGTCGCGCACTGGTGTCCAACCAAATCGCAGGCAGGCCGTGGCCGCGCCACACACCTGCCAAAGTGAGTGCATCCTCAAGCGCTTGAGCCCGTCCTCCTTGGCCTTGCAGGCCCACATTCGGTCGACCGTCACAGAGCATCACCAAGCTGGGTGAATGGCCCAAACGTTTCTCGGCCAAGGCCACTTGCAAACAACTTTGAATCGCCGTGGCCAAAGGGGTGCCACCCCCGCCAGGCAAGCCGCTCAGGCTGCGTTTGGCCCGCACCAGCGACTTGGTCGGCGGCAACAACACCTCGGCCGTGGTCCCGCGAAAACCGATCACGCAGACCTGGTCACGCCGGGCATAGGACTGGGCCAGCAGCAACTCGACCGCGCCCTTGGCCTCGGCCAAACGGTGCAGTGCTGCCGAGCCCGAGGCGTCGATGGCGAAGATCAGGCAGGTGGGGCTGTGCTCGGCAAAACGGTGAATGTGCACATCCTCCATGCGCACTGCCACGCGGGTGCGCGCGTGGGCGGTTTGACGCAGTTTTTGACGCGGCACGGCGGCGTTCAGCGTGGCCAAGATGTGCAGCCTCGCACCTTGGCGCGGGTTGCCCGGGCGAGGCGGTAAGGGCGTGCCTCGGGACAGGCTGATGCGTCTGTCGCCGCTGCGCCCTTGGCCGCGTCCGGCCGCCAAGGGCTTGCTGCCTTCTGCGAGTTGCCGGAGCACATCGACAGGCAGGGTGGCCAAGGCGGCTTCAAGCAACACGTCAGCCATTTGCTGCGGGGTGATGTCTTCGTCCTGAGGCGGTTCGGGGGGGGGCTCGGGTGGGTTGTCCGCAGGGTCTTGCTCAGGCGGCGGTTCCTGCTCTTGGGGTTCAGGCGGTGCAGGTTCCTGCTCGGGCTGTTCAGGTGGCGGCGGCACGCGGGTGGCGCGTGGGGTGATGACCAGTCGCGCGGCGCGGCCCAGGTCCTCGTCTTGCACGCTGTCAAAGCCGCGCAAACCACTCAGCACACAGGCCAATCGCAAGGCGGCGACAGGGGCCCGCAAGCTGTCCACACCCAGCGCCATGGCGGTTTGGCAAAGCGCTTGCATTTGCGCGTCATTCGCCTGCACCTGTTGCACATGCTGGCGCATGGCCTTCATGTCTTGCAGGGGCAGGGCAGCCTGCATCATCTGGGTTTCTTCATCAGAACCGACAGCGCGGCCCAGTTGGCGCAGGTCCAGCCAGATGCCGAGTCGTTCTTGTAAGCCGCCTGCCAGTGGCGGTTCGTCGTCCAAGGCCTCGTCCAGCGCAGCCAGTCCAATGCAGGTGGGTGCGCTGCCCACCATCCCCTGATCCAGCACCTGTCCCAAGATGGCCGCGGTGTCGTCCGGCAGCCGTTCGGCCATGGGCAGCAGCAGCACCGTGGGTGAAGTTTGTTGCAGCAAGCCCGCTTGCTGAACCGCCTTGCCGGTTTGCAAGGTGGCGCTCAAGTCCAGGCCGCCCAGCAAGCGCTCGGCGTCGGCATGGTTGGGCAGGCGGCGAGCCTGGGGGTGGAGTTCGTTCAGGGTGGCCAGCCAGGCGTCACGCACCGGGCCGTGGGGGCAGCGCAACCAAACACCGCGAAGGCCAGCAGGGTCCACGCTGAGCGCGGCAGCCGCCCACAAAGCGTCGTCCCAGGCCAGGTTCACGAGCCCAGCACTTCCTCAAGCGCACGTTGCACCCGGGTGCCCGAGCCGGTGTCGTCCAGCGGGTTGCGACGCAAGCGATGGCGCAAGGCCAGTGGCGCAATGACCCGCAAGTGCGCGGTCTTCACAGTTTTGCTGCCTTGCAAAGCCGCATAGGCGCGGCTGGCGCGCATCAGGGTGAGTTCGGCACGCAGGCCGTCGGTGCCCAACTTTTGGCAGAGCTGGGCGCAGGTGCGCAGCAGGTCGTCGCCCGCCACCACTTTGTCCAAGGCCTTGCGGGCTTTCAAGATGTGTTTGCGCAACGCCTCGTTGTCTGCGGCGTAACTGTTGCGAAACGCCTCGGGGTCACGTTCGAACGCGTCGCGCCGCTTGATGACCAAGACCCGTTGGTCCAGGTCTTGCGGGGTGCGCACTTCCACCGACAAACCAAAACGGTCCAGCAACTGGGGGCGCAATTCGCCCTCTTCAGGGTTGCCGCTGCCGACCAACACAAAGCGGGCCGGGTGGCGCACCGACAGGCCTTCGCGCTCCACCACGTTTTCGCCAGAGGCGGCCACGTCAATCAGCAAATCGACCAAATGGTCTTCCAGCAAATTGACCTCGTCGATGTACAAAAAACCTCGGTTGGCCTGGGCCAGCAAGCCAGGTGAAAACGCTTTGACGCCCTGGCTCAGGGCCTGCTCCAAGTCAAGTGCACCGACCACGCGGTCTTCGGTGGCACCCAAGGGCAAATCGACCACGGGCACTGGTTTGGTCTCGGTGGCGATTTTTTGGCCAGCTTTGAGGACGGCGCAGTCGGGGCAGCTGGCCGCGTTGCTGCTGGGGTCGCAGCCGTAGCGACAGCCTTTGACCACTTGGATGGGGGGGAGCAGATCGGCCAAGGCGCGAACCGCGGTGGACTTGCCGGTGCCTCGGTCACCCAATGCCAGTACGCCGCCCACCTTGGGGTCGACGGCCACGATTTGGATGGCGAGTTTCATCTCGTCTTGCGCGACGATGGCGGAAAAGGGAAAAGGAATGGCCATGACAGAGAGCTTAGCTTGGATTGCTTTCGAAAACGCCCTCTAAACGGTCTTCCAGCTCGTCGCTGGCTTGTTGCAATTGGTTGCGCATGTCGTCGTCGGGTTGCCAGTAGGCGCGGTCCGAGGCCTCGATCAGGCGATTGGCCAAACGGGCCGAGGCGGTGGGGTTGAGGCGGGCCAAACGGTCGCGCATCTGCGGGTCCAGCACAAAGGTTTCGGTGAGTTGCTTGTAGACCCAGGGCTGCACCTGACCGGTGGTGGCCGACCAGCCCATGGTGTTGGTGATGTGCACCTCGATTTGGCGCACGCCTTCATAGCCGTGCTCCAGCATGCCCTCATACCACTTGGGGTTGAGCATGCGGGTGCGGGTTTCCAAAGACACTTGCTCGGACAGGCTGCGCACCGTGCCGTTGCCACGGGTTTGGTCGCCGATGTACACCGGCGTGTCTTGCGTGCCTCCCTTGGCTTGGCGCACCGCGCGGGTGATGCCGCCCAAGGTGTCGAAATAGTTGTCGACCGTGGTCACACCCAACTCCACCGATTCCAGGTTTTGGTAGGTGAGTTGCACATCGGCCAAGGCGCTTTTGAGCAAGGCGTTGTGGGCCACGGGCTGGCCGCTCACGCCAAAGGCAAAGCCTTTGCGCGCGGTGTAGGTGTTGGCCAGTTCTTCTTCGTTGTCCCAGCCACCGTTTTCCACCAGGTTGTTGACGTTCGCGCCATAGGTGCCGTCAGCATTGCCAAACACCCGCAAGGCAGCGGTTTCCAGGTCGCAGCCGTGGGTTTGCTGGTAGGCCAGGGCGTGTTTGCGGATGAAGTTCTGTGCGGGGTCTTCGTCGGCACTGGCCGCCATGAACGCGGCTTGGGCCAGCATTTTGATTTGCAGCGGCAACAGGTCGCGGAAGATGCCCGAGAGGGTGACCACCACGTCGATGCGCGGGCGACCCAATTCGGCCAAGGGAATGAGTTGCGCCCCGACCAAACGGCCGTAGCTGTCAAAGCGCGGCTTGGCACCCAGCAAGCGCAGGGCTTGGCCGATTTGACTGCCTTCGGATTTCAGGTTGTCGCTGCCCCACAGCACGATGGCCACCGACTCGGGCAGCGGGTTGCCGTCGTCCATGAAACGGGCGATGAGTTTGTCGGCTTGCAACGCACCGTCTTGCACCGCGAAGGCGCTGGGGATGCGGAATGGATCGAAGCCATGCAGGTTGCGGCCGGTGGGCAGCACATCGGGGTTGCGCACCACATCGCCGCCTGGGGCTGGGTGCATGTAGCGGCCATCGAGTGCGGTGAGCAAACCACGGATCTCGCTGTCTTGGCTCATGTGGCCCAAGCTGGTGTGCAAGCTGGTGAACAGCTTGCTGAGTTCGGGTGAGGCGGGCAGTCCGCTCAGCAAAGCGGCTTTGGCGGGTGTTTCGCCATGCACCAAGGCTTCGATGGACGCGCGGGACACAGCGCCCACCGCGTCGGTTTCGGCCATGGCCAGCAGCATGTCGATACAGGCTTGGGTGTGCATGGGACGACCCACCACATGCAGGCCGTGCGGGATCAGGGTGTATTCCAATTCGAGGATGCGCACCGACAGCTGCTGCACCTGATCTTGCAGCGCGCGGATTTGAGCAGGGCTTTTGTCCACCGACCACAGGGGCTCGGCCGCCACCATGTCCAGGGCGGCAGCTTGTGCTTGGATCAGGGTGGCCAGATCGCCCCATTCGCCGTCTTCATGGGGGTTGAGGTGACGCCAGCGGTCGATCGAGGCTTTCAACTCGACCAAGCCGCTGTACAAGCCAGCTTGCTCGAGCGGCGGGGTCATGTAGCTGATCAGGGTGGCACCGCTGCGGCGTTTGGCGATGGCGCCTTCGGACGGGTTGTTGGCGGCGTACAAATAGAAATTGGGCAGGTCTTGGATCAGGCGGTCGGGCCAGCAACTGCCGGACAAACCCGCTTGCTTACCAGGCATGAATTCCAATGCGCCGTGGGTGCCAAAGTGCAGCACCGCGTGGGCAGCGAAGTCTTCGCGCAGATAACGGTAAAAGGCCGAGAACGCATGGGTGGGCGTGAAGCCGTGTTCGAACAACAGGCGCATCGGGTCGCCTTCGTAGCCGAAGGAAGGCTGCACTGTCACCAGCACATGGCCGAACTGGCGACCCAGCACAAAGATGGACTGGCCGTTGCTGAGTTGCTTGCCTGGCGCTGGGCCCCAGTGGGCTTCAATCTCGGCCAAGTGGCGTTCACGGCGCACATGGTCTTCGGCGCTGATCAGGGTATGCACGTTGGCGTCAGCGCCATACTGCGCCGCATTGCCTTGCAAGATGCTGTCTTGCAGCGCTTGCACCGACTCGGGCATGTCCACGGTGTAACCCTGGGTTTGCAGCGCTTGCAGGGTGTTGAACAAGGACTCGAACACAGCCAAGAAAGCCGCCGTGCCGGTGTTGCCCGCATTGGGCGGGAAGTTGAACAAGACCATGGCCACTTTGCGCTCGGCACGCTCGCTGCGACGCAGGGCCACCAACTTGGCCACCCGCATGGCCAGCATGGATGTGCGTTCGGTGCAGGTGAACATGTCTTCTTGGCGATGTTCTTTGCCAAAGGTGCAGCGCTGGGCGCAGCCGGTGCAGGTCACGCCATCGGCACCCGGGCGACCGCCATAGACCATGGGCACCACCGAGCCATCGAGCTCGGGAATGGCCACCATGATGGTGGACTCGACCGGCAACAGGCCACGGCTGGAACCGCCCCATTGGTCCAGGGTTTGAAACTCCACCGGGTGTGCGGCGATGTAGGGCACATCCAGCTGGGCCAACACCGCTTCGGCGGCACGTGCATCGTTGTAGGCCGGACCGCCCACCAAGGAGAAACCGGTGAGTGAAATGACCGCATCGACCGTCGGTTGGCCGTCTTTCAAGAAATAAGCGTCGATGGCTGGGCGTGAATCCAAGCCCGAGGCAAAGGCCGGCACCACTTGCAACCCTTGCACTTCCAAGGCGGCGATGACCGCGTCGTAATGCTGGGCGTTGTTGGCAATCAGGTAAGAACGCAGCACCAACAGACCGACACGCCCCTTGGCCGCACCGGGCTTGACCACATTCGGCAGTTGGCGCAAGTCGGCGTCCAAACGGTTTTTCATGCGCGGGTGGTAGACCCCGAGTTCGGGATACTCCACCGGTTCGCCCACCTTCAGGCTGGTCTTGCCCAAGCTGTCTTTGGCATAACGGTCCACCAGCATCAGCACCATGTTGTGGATGTTTTCTTGCGAGCCACCCAACCAATATTGCAGGCTCAAAAAGTAAATGCGCAGGTCTTGCGCGGTGCCCGGCACAAAGCGGAGGATTTGCGGCAAACGGCGCAGCATCTTCATTTGCTTGGCACCGGCCGAGGCGTCTTGCCCGGCTTGCGGTTTGCTGCCGCGCAGTTTTTTCAAGAAGGCCATGGGGCCGGTGCTGGGCTTGCCCATGTCCAAGCGGCCCATGTGGGTGAGCTTGACCACCTCGGCGGCCGACATGATGCAGACCATGGCTTTGCACTGATCACGCCGCGCTTGCAGGTCGGCCATGATGGGTTCGAAATGGTCTTCCAAAAACAGCATGGTCACCAACAAAATGTCGGCGCTGGCGATCTCGTTTTTCACCCGCGCCAATTTGTGCGCGTCGGTGGCGTATTCGGAGGCGGAATGGATGGAGAATGCCAACTGAGGCACCAAGCGCTGCAAACTCTCTCGCGCCTTCATGGCCGCACTGTTGAGGTGCGTGTCCATGGTCAGGATGACCACTTTGATGGTGCTGGCTTTGGCGTTTTTGGCGGTCATGCGGTGGGCAAGGTTGGGCTGCTGGTTGACACAGAGATTGTGTCAATCAATGTTGACATTACAAAGTGTCTGCGAAAATATATAACTAGGGAATACCCTTGAGGTGAAAATTGAACCCCATGACCGACGAATCTCCAGAAAACCACGAAAAACCGCCTTTTGCCTGGCGCAGCCTGCTGCTGGCCTTTGCCATCAGCTTTGGCGTGGCGGGTGTGGGTGCTGGCCTGACCGAGCTCAACGCCTGGTATTTCCAACTGAAACAGCCCGACTGGAAACCACCCGACGCGGCTTTTGGCGCCATTTGGACCGTGATCTTCAGCTTGAGTGCCATCAGCGCCTGGCTGGGTTGGCACGCCTTGCCCTCCCAGGGTATGCGGCGTTTGGCCCTGATTTGGTGGGCCATGAACGCGTTTTTCAACGTGTTTTGGAGCCTGATTTACTTCAAGTGGCAGCGCCCTGACTGGGCTTTGTTCGAGTTGCCCTTCATTTGGCTGACCGTGCTGATGCTGATCGTCATTCACTGGAAATACAGCCGGCGTGCCGCCTTGTTGCTGGTGCCCTACCTGGTCTGGGTGAGCTTGGCGGGCGGCCTGAACTGGGGCACAGTCCAGCTCAACGGCCCGTTTGTCTAAGACTTACCTGAGCGTCAACCTGGGATATTGACTGGGCGTTGAGGTTTCAGCCCCTGTAATCAGTCAAAATCCAAGGGCAATTTATCCCCACATGGGGTTTTCAATTCAATGGAGACATTTATGACAAGTCGTCGCGAATTTGTGATTCAACTCGGTTTGGGCAGCACAGCCTTGTTGGCCGGTGGTCAAGTTTTTGCACAAGCCATGCTGGCTGAGACCGATGCGCAAGCTGCTGGATTGGGCTACAAAGCGGACACCACCAAAGTGGACGGCAAAAAATACGCCAATCACAAAAATGAACAGCGTTGCGACAACTGCGCTTTGTTCCAAGGCAAAGCTGGCGACAAAGCCGGTGGTTGCCCCTTGTTTGCTGGCAAGCAAGTTGCTGGCGCAGGCTGGTGCAGTGCCTACGCCAAAAAAGGCTAAACCCTTCCATCAACCGCGTTGGCGGTTGGACAACACCCCTGAGGCGACAAGCCCAGGGGTTTTTTTTCTTGGCTGATCTGTTCAAATACAGGGTTAACCCTCGCGTCAACTTGAGTTGACACATTTAAGCTGAGAGGCACGACAATAGCGCTCCCTGAACTGGCTCAGGGACAGCAGGAGACCGGTTCATGAACACATTGCTCGACAGCATTCAATCGCCTCATGATTTGCGGCGACTGTCGCCCCATCAATTGCCCATGGTGGCTGATGAACTGCGCACTTTTTTGATCAACAGCGTGGCCCAAACCGGGGGTCACTTGAGCTCCAACCTAGGCACGGTCGAGCTGACCGTGGCCTTGCATTACGTGTTCAACACCCCCCACGACCGCTTGGTGTGGGACGTGGGTCACCAAACCTACCCGCACAAAATCCTCACCGGCCGTCGTGACCAGATGCACAGCCTGCGGCAAATCGGCGGCGTGGCGGGCTTTCCCAAACGCGATGAAAGCGAGTACGACGCCTTTGGCACTGCGCATTCATCCACCAGCATTTCAGCGGCCTTGGGCATGGCACTGGCCGCCAAACAAAAGGGCGAGCAACGCCACAGCGTGGCCATCATCGGTGACGGCGCCATGACCGCAGGCATGGCCTTTGAAGCCATGAACAACGCCGGTGTGTCCGATTGCAATTTGCTGGTCATCTTGAACGACAACGACATGTCGATCAGCCCACCCGTGGGCGCGCTCAACCGTTATCTGGCGCAACTCATGAGCGGGCGTTTTTACGCCACCGCCAAAGAAGTGGGGCGTCAGGTGTTGAAAAACGCACCGCCGCTGTTCGAGTTGGCCAAGCGTCTGGAACACCAGGCCAAAGGCTTGGTGCTCCCTGCCACCTTGTTCGAGAAATTCGGGTTCAATTACATCGGCCCGATCGATGGGCATGACCTCGATTCGCTGATTCCCACCCTGGAGAACATCAAGCAGTTGAGTGGACCGCAGTTTTTGCACGTGGTCACCCGCAAGGGGCAGGGCTACAGACTGGCCGAAGCCGACCCGATCGCCTACCACGGTCCCGGTAAATTCGATCCCAAAGTGGGCTTGTTGCCGCCCGCCACGGCACCCAAACAAACCTTCAGCCAGGTGTTTGGCAACTGGTTGTGCGACATGGCGACAGTCGACCCCAAGTTGGTGGCCATCACCCCCGCCATGCGCGAAGGCTCCGGCATGGTCGAGTTCCATCAGCGTTTTCCTGACCGTTACCACGATGTCGGCATCGCCGAACAACACGCGCTCACTTTCGCTGCGGGTTTGGCCTGTGAAGGCTTGAAGCCGGTGGTGGCCATTTACTCCACCTTTTTGCAGCGCGCCTACGACCAGCTGATCCACGATGTGGCATTGCAAAAACTGCCCATGGTGTTGGCGCTGGACCGCGCCGGCATTGTGGGTGCGGACGGCCCCACGCATGCAGGCGTTTACGACATCCCCTTCTTGCGTTGCATTCCGCAGGTGAGCATCGCTTGCCCGGCCGATGAAAACGAATGCCGCATGTTGCTGAGCACCGCGCATGCGCAAGACCATACCGTGGCGGTGCGATACCCCCGCGGTGCCGGTGCCGGTGCGGCCATCAGCAGTGGCTTGCCCACCTTGCCGTTTGGCAAGGGCGAACTGCGCCGCGAAGGCAAGGGCGTCGCCATCTTGGCTTTTGGCAGCTTGTTGTACCCGGCTTTGCAAGCGGCCGCGCCGCTCAACGCCAGTGTCGCCAATATGCGCTGGGCCAAGCCCTTGGACACCGAGTTGCTGCTGCAACTCGCGGCCAGCCATCAGGCCTTGGTCACGTTGGAAGAAGGTGCGCTCATGGGCGGCGCTGGCTCTGCGGTTCTCGAAGCTTTGCAAGACGCGGGTGTCAACATACCTGTGTTGCGCATCGGCGTGCCTGATGTGTTCACCGAGCATGGTGACCCGGCCAAAATTTTGTCGTCTCTGGGGCTGGATGCGGCGGGCATTGAGGCGTCGGTGCGCGGTCGTTTTGCCGCACTGCTGCAAGCCGCCGACCCAGCGGCCAGCAACCTCAAATTAGTGGGCTGAGCCCTTCCAGCGGCGCAGCAACAAGGCGTTGCTGACCACGCTCACACTGCTCAAAGCCATGGCCGCGCCTGCGATGACCGGGCTTAACAGCCCCAAGGCTGCCAGCGGAATCCCCAGCAGGTTGTAAGCAAAGGCCCAACCCAGGTTTTGCTTGATCTTGGCGTAGGTGCGTCTGGAAATATCGATCGAGTCGGCTACCAAGCGCAGGTCGCCGCGCATCAAGGTGATACCGGCTGTTTCAGTGGCCACATCGGCCCCGCCCGCCATGGCAAAACCACAGGACGCTGCAGCCAAAGCAGGGCCATCATTCAAACCATCACCGACAAAGGCCACCACCCGGCCTTGGGCGCGCAGTGCTTGCACCACGGCGGCTTTGTCACCAGGCAGCACTTGCGCATGGACCTCGCCAATGCCCAGGGCCTTGGCCACGGCTTGGGCGCTGCCCAGGTTGTCGCCAGTCAGCATGACCGTGTGGATGCCCAGTGCATGCAGGCGCTGAATGGCGTCGATGGCACTGGCCTTGATGGTGTCGCCAAAGGCCAGCAAGCCCAGCACCTGGGTGTGACCGTCTTGGGCGTGCATCAACCAAGACACTGTGTTGCCTTGCCCCTCGAATTGTTGGGCGAGGAGGCGCAGACCGCCTGCGTCTGCTTGTTGTTCTTGCAGCAAACGGCTGCTGCCTAACCATAACTTCATGCCTTGAACCACACCAGACACACCTCGCCCTGGCAAGGCCGATATCGATTGGGCTGGGGGCGTGTCCAAAAGCAATTCTGTGGCCTTCAAGCGGACCGCCAAAGCCAAGGGATGGCTGCTGCTGGCTTGCAAGGCGGCCGCCCAACGCAGCAAGTCTGCCTCAGCCACACCGGGCGCGGCTTGCATCTGCACCAGCGAAGGGTGGCCCTCGGTGAGGGTGCCTGTTTTGTCAAAAGCCACCACGTTCACCGCATGGGCAACTTCCAGCGCTTGCGCGTCTTTGATGAGGATGCCGTGGCGTGCCGCCACGCCCGTGCCCGCCATGATGGCCGTGGGTGTGGCCAATCCCAGTGCACAGGGGCAGGCGATCACCAATACCGACACTGCGTTGATCAAGGCTTGTTCCCAATCGCCATTCACGACCATCCAGCCGATCAAGGTCAGCAAGGCCAAGCCCAACACCACGGGCACAAACACCTCGCTCACCTGGTCGACGATGCGCTGTATCGGTGCCTTGGCTGCCTGTGCCGACGCCACCATGCGGATGATGCGCGCCAAGGTGGTCTCGGTGCCGATGGCCGTGGTTTGGACCAAGAGCAGACCGTCAGCATTGACCGAACCACCTGTGACGGTGTCGCCCACGCCTTTGCCCACGGGCAGGCTTTCCCCGGTGATCAAGGATTCATCCACCTGGCTGCTGCCTTCGCGCACCACGCCATCGACGGCCACGCGGTCACCTGGTCGCACCACCACCAGGTCACCCCACTTCACTTGGGACAGAGGCAGCGCCACATCACGGCCATCACGACGCACCCAGGCCTGTTCGGGCCGCAATGCTTGCAGGGCGCGGATCGCATCGGTGGTTTGCCGCTTGGCGCGGCTTTCCAGCCATTTGCCCAGCATCACCAAGGTGATGACCGAGGTCGATGCTTCGAAATACAGGTGCGGCATGCTGTGCGCACCATGTTTTAGCAACAGGTAAAGCGACAGCCCATAAGCGGCCGAGGTGCCCAGCGCCACCAGCAAATCCATGTTGCCCGCTTTGGCCATGACAGCCTTGAAGGCTGCGCGGTAAAAGTGCCAGCCCAGGCCAAACTGGACCGGTGTGGCCAGCGCGAGTTGCCACCATCCACCCAGCATGCCATCGAAGCCCAGCAGTTGCATCAACATGGGTGCCACCAACGGCAAGGTCAGCGCAGCGCTTAAGGCCACGGGCCACCAAGGCGGGGCCACCCAGGCAGCTGGGGGTTGGTCGGGGGTCAAGGTTTTGGCTGCGTAGCCGGCTTGGTCTACCGCGCTCAGCAAGGCCTCGGCGGAGGCGGGTGCACGCCAGCTGACGGTGGCCTCCTCGGTGGCCAGGTTCACCACCGCGCTGTCCACACCAGGCACGTTGAGCAGGGCTTTTTCCACCCGTCGCACACAGGAGGCGCAGGTCATGCCCTCGATGTGCAGATGGGACTCGGCAGTGGCTGACAGTGTGGGCATGAGGGACTCCAAGACACCCACTTGGGGGCGTGAACCCCGTCTTCAATGCGCGGGTTTGCGAGCCAGCTTGCGGTAAAGGGTGGCGCGGCTGATACCCAGCGCCTTGGCTGCTTGGGCCACATTGCCCCGCGCATGCTCAATCGCCTTGGAAATCATGGCGGTTTGAATTTGTTGCAAAGGACCGGTGGGCTGGGTCGATGGCGCGGCTTGACAAGCATGTTGCAAGCAGGCTTTGGCTTGCAGTTGCAAGCCACTCCACAGGGGCACATCCAGCAACTGGTCGTTGGACGCCGCGTCAAACAACATGGCCCATGGCAGCGCGAACACATCACTGGCATGAGGATGCTGGTGGGCTGACAGGTTCAGCAACTCACGAGCCCAAGGGTTGGCACCCAGCACTTCGCCATCTTCGCCCAGCAACAACAAGCCATCGTTGTCATCGCCCAGCAAACGACCTGGCCAATTCAGACGCACCAGCAAATGGTGCGGCTGGCGCAACAACAGCGCATTGCTGATGCTGCGTGCCGACAGGGCTGCCAAGTGCATCAACTCGGGACGTTCGGCGGTTTGCACACCGGTGAGGTCAAGCATGCCGATGCAGCTGCCATGCGCATCCCACAGCGGCGCACCTGCACAGCTGTAAATCGAGGTATCGCGGAAGAAATGCTCTTGGCGGTGCAGCCACACCGGGCGTTGCTCGATCAGGGCGGCACTGATGGCCGAGGTGCCAATCGCTTGCTCGGACAAGTCCACGCCCACACGGGCCAGCGCTGTCACCCGCTTGTCGTGCTTATCGATCTGTCCACCCACGTCAAGCAAGATGCCGTTGGCATCGGTGATGAGGGCGAAAAACTGGGTGCCGGCGATGGCGCGACCCAACCGCTCCAACTCGGGTTGGGCCGATTGAATCAGGTCGTGCTGGTGGTCCAGGGTGTGTCGTGCGTGGCTGGCAGACACAGGGTTGAATTCGACCGTGTCCTCGGCTTGCAAGCCCAGTTGGATGCAGCGCTGCCAGCTGTTGCTGATCCACGGTTGCACCCAAGGTGCTTGGGCTTGTCCGTCCACCATGACCGCTTGCCGGGCGCGGTCGATTTGTTGGAGACGGTTGTTGGCGAGCAGTTCTGTTTTCATCAGCGCGGGACTGTCGTGCATGGTGCTGACAAAGGGCTTACCTGGCCCACAGCAACTCCACCGTTTTGATACCCGCCAGGGTGAACAACAGCGAGCCCAACAAATGCAGTGCCGCCGTGAACAAGGCCAATCCATAACGAGAGGTGATGAGCATGTCGACCACCTCGGCGCTGAACGAGGAGAAGGTGGTGAGTGCACCCAAGAAGCCGGTCACCAACAACAGACGCCACAGCGGGTCGAGTTCGGGCAGGGCTTGAAAAACCGCCACACACACGCCAATCAGATAACCACCGATCAAATTGGCATACAGCGTGCCCCAGGGCAGCCAACCGTTGTGGTTGAAGTGCAGTCCCAGTTGCCAGCGTGCCAAAGCACCGATACAAGCACCGATGCAAATCGCGATCACAGCAGACATCTGGCAAACCTTTCAGAGAGGGTGAACTGGAATTATCGGGGTATGCTGAGCCCATGCTGGCGACCCGTTCCATGACCCCATCAACCCGCATCACCGAGGTGGATGACAGCACGACCGCCGCCCAAGCCTGTCAATGGGCCACGGCAGGCCAGGCATTGCATTGGGTGGGCGATTTTCAAAATGCACGACAACTGCTGCAAGCCATGGGGCGGCGCATGGACGCCAAGCCCCGCGCCAAGTCCACGACCCCCCCTGCTTTGCCAGCGGCATTCCACACTTACCGCATGGCGCAAGCACAAAAGGCCCACACCCTCTCCAAATTGATGGTGCGGGTGGAGGCGGACTACAGCATTCGTTTGCGCCGCGCCCCTGATTGGCGAGAGGCCATGGTGCAGGCCTGGGGCGATGCAGATGGCGAGGCGCATTGGGTGCCGCTGCGTGAATTGTTGGGCGTGGTCAGTGCCTTTGAATGGCGAAAAAAAGGCGTGTATATCCCCGAACTCGAAGGCGCTGCCTACAACCGTATCCACCCGCATCACGGGGTGTTTTCACCGGTGCGCGGTGAGTACCTGGCCTTGGTGCAACGAGCGCCCTTGAGCCATCTGTCGCTGGCCTTTGACATTGGCGTGGGCACAGGCGTGTTGAGCGCCTTGTTGCTGCATCGCGGTATGCAACAGGTGGTCGCCACCGACACCAACGAGCATGCCTTGGCTTGTGCCACTGACAACCTCGCTCGATTGCAGATGCAAGACCGGGTTGCAATCTTGCAAGCCGATTTGTTTCCGCCAGGGCGTGCGCCTTTGGTGGTGTGCAACCCGCCTTGGTTGCCTGGCAAGGTGAACACCTTGCTGGACCAGGCGGTCTACGACCCCGACAGCGGCATGTTGCGCGGATTTTTGAAGGGTTTGCGGTCCCATTTGACGCCCGATGGTGAGGGCTGGTTGATCTTGTCCGACTTGGCTGAACGCCTGCAACTGCGACCACGCGCCCAGTGGATGCAATGGGTGGCCGATGCGGGTTTGCAAGTCGTGGGTGAAGACCATGTGACGCCCACCCACCCCAGAAGCCAAGACAGCACCGATGTCTTGTACCAAGCGCGCAGCCAAGAGCGCACCTCGCTGTGGCGCTTGGCGGCCTCACCCGCATAATCAGGGCATGAGAAAAACCTATCCCCTGCATGTCGAAGGCCGTCACCCTGATCGGGTGCTCGATGCCATCAAGCACGATGTGCGCAAGTATTTGAAACGCGAACGCCGCCGTGACCTGCCCGAAGGCGTGGACTATTGGGACTTTGATTGCAAAGTCGGCGACAGCAAAGACAGCGCTGCTGTGGTGCACTTGTCAGCGCTCATCGGCGGCATCGATGAGGTCGCCAAAGCCTCGGCCACGCAGGTGTATGTCGAGGTGTTGGCCACCCATGGCAAGCGCAAGCCGCGGCCGGCCTTGGCCGAAGGTGCGGTGTTGCTGGACGACACCGACGACGATTTGTTGCCCGAGTGAACCATGTTGCAAGGCCTGCGCATTCTGGTGACCCAAGCTGATGTGTTCATGGGGCCCGCTTTGTGCGAGGTCTTGGCCTCGCAGGGCGCAACCGTGTTGTCCGATACCCGTGACCTCACCCAGCCTGAAGCCCCTCAGGTCATGGTGGCTGAACATGGGCATGTGGATGTGCTCTTGGTCAATTTGGCCATGCCCGCGCCCAGCACTTTGGCGGCTGAAGTGACTGAAGATGAATGGCATGCGGTGTTTGACACCATGGTCCATCCTCTGCCACGCTTGGTGCGTGCAGTGCTGCCGCAAATGCAAGCCCGGGGACGCGGCAAGGTGGTGGTCATGGGCAGCGCCAGTGCCTTGCGCGGCATGAAGCGCGCTTCGAGTTACAGCGCGGCACGTGGTGCGCAACTGGCGTATGTGCAGGCCGTGGGTGTCGAGTTGGCCCCTTTGAACATCCAGGTCAACGCCATCGCACAAAACTTTGTCGACAACCCCACCTACTTCCCGCCCGAGGTGCAAGCCAATCCGCGCTTTCAAGAGCGGTTGAAGCGCGAAGTGCCTTTGGGTCGTTTGGTCAAGGCCGAGGAAGATGCTCAGTTCGCGGCCTATTTGTGCTCGACCCATGCCGACTGTTTTGTCGGCCAGGTGTTTCCCATGTCGGGTGGTTGGGCCACCCGCTAGTCAAGCCGCCTTGGTCAGCATGCCCTTGGTTTCGATGAAGTTCACCACATCGGCCAAGCCGCTCAGGGTTTTCAAATTCGTCATCACAAATGGTTTCACGCCTTGTGCGCCTGCACGCATGCGCTCGGTGTCCGACTTCATCACCGCCAGGTCGGCACCCACGTGCGGGGCCAAGTCGGTTTTGTTGATGATGAACAAATCGCTCTTGGTGATGCCTGGTCCGCCTTTGCGTGGGATTTTTTCGCCCGCCGCCACATCGATCACATAGATGGTCAGGTCGCTCAGTTCAGGACTGAAGGTGGCGGCCAAGTTGTCGCCACCGCTTTCCACAAACACCACATCGGCATTCGGGAATTTATCCAGCATGCGATCAATGGCTTCTAAATTGATAGAAGCGTCTTCACGGATGGCGGTGTGCGGACAGCCGCCAGTTTCCACACCCATGATGCGCTCGGCGGGCAAGGCACCGCTGACGGTGAGCAAGCGTTGGTCTTCCTTGGTGTAGATGTCGTTGGTGATGGCAATCAGGTCGTAGTCCTCGCGCATGGTTTTGCACAACATCTCCAGCAAAGTGGTTTTGCCCGAGCCCACAGGGCCGCCGATGCCCACGCGCAAAGGAGGCAATTTTTTGGTGCGAAACGGGATGTGGTGCAGTGCAGTGCTCATGATCGAAACAGTCGTGAATATTGGGTTTCATGGCGCGCTGACAAAATCGCCAGACGCGGGCTAAAGGCTTGACGTTGATCGTCGTTCAGGGACAGGGCGTGATCGACGGCAGATGGCATCTCGGCGCTCAAAGCCGCCAAGATGCGCTGACCACTGCGTTGACCCAGCGGCACCGATTTGATGGCGGCTTGCACCATGTTTTCAGCCCATGAAAACGCCGTGGTCAACAAACCATCGCGCGGTGTCACCTCACGCGTGGTCAGTGCCAAGGCAAACACCAAGGGCCAGGTGGGGGGTAACTGTTGGCAAGTGCTCACGCGCGCAGTGTCGACATCGGTGTGGTTGCGCAACCAATCGAGCAGCGATCGACCCATTTGTTCGGATTGCAAACGGCTCTCGAAGGTTTCGCGGGTTTGCATCACCCAGGCATTGAGTTGGTTCAAGCGTGTCACATCGTGCGCCAACCAAGCGCTCATGGCTTGCGACACCACCGGCAATTCACTGCGGGCTTGCATCAAATGCAATTGGTCCAACAACCAGGATTGCGCCGAGGCTTCGTCATGCACCAAGCCATGTTCCACCGCGGCTTCCAGCCCCTCGGAATATGAAAACCCACCCACGGGCAAAGCCGGGGAGGCGAGTTGCATCAACCACAGCAAGTCAGAGGCAGCAGCTTGCATGGTCAGTGGTCATGGTTGCAATGCGGACCGTGCACATGACCATGGTCGTGTCCATGGTCATGACCGTGTGCATGTGGGTGCTCATGGCCGTGTCCATGTGCGTGACCACCATGGTCCCCGTAAGCGCCACTCTCGGGTTCAAAAGCCTCGTCCACGGCCACCACCGTCAGGTGCATGGCGCGCAACATATCGGCCAACACATGGTCGGGCTCAATCTTCAAATGATCGGTTTGCAATTCAATCGGCACATGGCGATTGCCCAAGTGGTAGGCCGCTCGCGTGAGGTCAAAAGGTGTGCCGTGCTGGGCATCGAAGGTGATGCGCAACACCGGCTGTGGTGCGGCCAGCACCTGCAACAGGGAGCCGTCTTCGCCGACCAAGACATCGCCACCACGGATCACCGTGCCGCGGGGCAAAAACACACCGATGCTTTGACCCAGGCTGTGGGTGGTTTCAAAGCGGCTTTTTTGCCGCACATCCCAATCGAGGTTGACTGTGGCGGCACGTTTGAGCAAGGGTTTGGCCAGGCCACGGCCTTGTCGCACCAGTTTAGAGAAATGAATCATGGTGTCAAAACAAAAAATAGCGTTGCGTCATCGGCAAGCTGCTGGCGGGTTCGCAGGTGAGCAACATGCCGTCTGCACGCACCGCGTAGGTCTGGGCATCCACTTCCATGCGCGGTGCGATGTGGTTGTGAACCATGTCGCGCTTGCCCACACCACGGATGTTCTTCACCGCGCTCAATGTTTTGTGCAAACCATAGCGACCGCCAATACCAGCTTGGAGCGCTGCTTGGGACACAAAGCTCAACGAGCCTTTGTGCAAAGCACCGCCATAGGCACCGAACATGGGTCGGTAGTGCACCGGTTGCGGCGTGGGAATCGAGGCATTGGGGTCGCCCATGGCGGCCATGGCGATGAAACCACCCTTCATGATGATGAAGGGTTTGACGCCAAAAAAAGCAGGCTTCCACAACACGATGTCGGCCCATTTGCCCACTTCCAAACTGCCCACCTCGTGGCTGATGCCGTGGGCAATCGCCGGGTTGATCGCGAGTTTGGCCATGTAGCGTTTCACACGGGCGTTGTCATGGCGATCGGTGTCGCCTGGCAAGGGGCCGCGTTGCTGTTTCATCTTGTGGGCGGTTTGCCAGCAGCGCATGCTGACCTCGCCCACGCGGCCCATGGCCTGCGAGTCGGAGGAGAACATGCTGATGGCGCCGATGTCGTGCAAGATGTCTTCAGCGGCAATGGTTTCGCGGCGGATGCGGCTTTCGGCAAAGGCCAAATCCTCGGCGATCGAGGGGTCGAGGTGATGGCAGACCATCAACATGTCCACGTGTTCATCGAGCGTGTTGATGGTGTAGGGCCGCGTGGGGTTGGTGGACGAGGGCAGCACATTGGCTTCGCCCACCACTTTCAAAATGTCCGGCGCATGGCCGCCGCCTGCACCTTCGGTGTGGAAGGTGTGGATGGTGCGACCTTTGAAAGCTGCAACCGTGTCTTCCACGAAACCCGATTCATTGAGGGTGTCGGTGTGGATGGCCACTTGGGTGTCGGTGTCTTCAGCCACATTCAAACAGTTGTCAATCGCAGCCGGTGTGGTGCCCCAGTCTTCATGCAGTTTCAGACCAATGGCCCCTGCGTTGATTTGCTCGTGCAAAGCGTTGGGCAAGGCCGCATTGCCTTTGCCCATGAAGCCCAGGTTCATGGGGAAGGCATCTGCCGCCTGCAACATGCGCTCGATGTTCCAAGGACCAGGCGTGCAGGTGGTGGCAAACGTGCCCGTTGCTGGCCCCGTGCCACCGCCCAGCATGGTGGTCACACCGCTGCTCAGCGCTTCTTCAATTTGCTGGGGCGCAATGAAATGGATGTGGGTGTCGATGGCACCAGCGGTGACGATCATGCCTTCGCATGAAATGATCTCGGTGCCTGGGCCAATGACGATGTCCACACCGGGTTGGGTGTCGGGGTTGCCCGCTTTGCCAATCGCCGCGATGCGAGAGTTTTTGATGCCGATGTCGGCTTTCACAATGCCCCAGTGGTCGAGGATGAGGGCATTGGTCAGCACACAGTCCATGGCGCCACCAGCTTGCGCCCCGGTTCCTAGAGGGCCGTTGCGGGTGCGTTGGCTTTGCGCCATGCCGTCGCGAATGGTTTTGCCGCCACCGAACTTCACCTCTTCGCCATACCCACCTGCGCGCAGGGTGTAGTCTTGCTCGACCTCGATGATGAGGTCGGTGTCCGCCAAGCGCACACGGTCACCCACCGTCGGTCCATACATCTCGGCATAAGCGCGTTTTTCAATCTGAGCCATCACTGGCCTCCTTTCAAGGCGCCTTGCACCTCGCCACGAAAGCCATAGACCTGACGGTCGCCCGCATAGTCGACCAGCTCAACGGTGCGCTCTTGACCGGGTTCAAACCTAACCGCTGTACCCGAGGCGATGTTCAAGCGCATGCCGGTTGCGGCGGCGCGATCGAACTGCAAACCATGGTTGGTTTCGGCAAAGTGGTAGTGCGAACCGACCTGAATCGGTCGATCACCCGTGTTGCGCACCACCAAGGTGTGGGTGCGGCGACCCTCATTCAAGGCATGGTGCCCTGCATCCGTGAAGAGTTCTCCTGGTGTCATGCTCATTTGCGACCCGTCCACATCATGGCGGCCACCACCACAAGCGTCACCACAAAACCCAGGGCGTCGGTGGCATGTGCATGGGCGCCTTCCAGACCATGGCCTTCGTGGGCCCAGGCACCCCAGCCATTCAACAAAGGCAGGATGACAAGAAGTTTGTGCATGTGATGCTCCTTAAACAATCGGTTGGTGCACGGTCACCAGCTTGGTGCCGTCAGGAAAAGTGGCCTCGACCTGGATGTCAGGAATCATCTCGGCAATGCCGTCCATCACGTCGGCGCGGGTCAGGATGCTGCGACCTTCACTCATGAGTTGGGCCACGGTTTTGCCATCCCGTGCACCTTCCATCACAGCCGCACTGATGAAAGCGACCGCTTCGGGGTAGTTGAGTTTCAAGCCGCGTGCTTTGCGGCGTTCGGCGAGCAAAGCCGCTGTGAAGATCAGCAGTTTGTCTTTTTCGCGGGGTGTGAGTTCCATGGCGTTTTGTGCAAATGCATTGACGAGAGAGGATTGGGATTGTCATGCAAATGGCATGCCTTGAGATCTGATCGATTTGCACCATCGGCGTGCATTCATTTGGTGCCATGCACCAAAGTCGTGGTGCGTTCATGGTGCATGGCGGATCCCAAAACAGGTTTTCAGGGCGCACGCCTTGCAAACATCGGGTTTTTCCGGGGGGTGGCACAAGGCTTGCAAAGAGGTGTTCACGTGGCCCACAAGGCGCGTTTATCTCAACCCTCGAAAATTTTGGAGTTCACTGCATGTTGAATCGTCGTCATCACCTCAAAACACTGGCTGCTGCTGCAGCCATCGTCAGTGGTTCCTTGTACATGACTGTTGCCCAAGCGGCAGACACCATCAAAGTCGGTGTGTTGCACAGCTTGTCAGGCACCATGGCCATTTCTGAAACCGTGTTGAAAGACACCGTGTTGATGGCCATTGATGAAATCAACGCCAAAGGTGGCGTGTTGGGCAAGAAGCTCGAACCTGTTGTGGTCGACCCCGCGTCCAACTGGCCTTTGTTTGCTGAGAAAACCAAGCAGCTCTTGGGTCAAGACAAAGTGGCCGTGATCTTTGGTTGCTGGACCTCTGTGTCACGTAAATCGGTGTTGCCCGTGGTCGAAGAAATGAACGGTTTGCTGTTCTACCCCGTGCAATACGAAGGTGAAGAACTCTCCAAGAACGTGTTTTACACAGGTGCTGCGCCCAACCAGCAAGCCATTCCTGCGGTGGACTATTTGATGAGCAAAGACGGTGGCGCTGCCAAGCGTTGGGTCCTGTTGGGTACCGACTATGTCTACCCCCGCACCACCAACAAAATTTTGCGCGCCTACCTGATCAGCAAAGGCGTGAAAGAGTCGGACATCGACGAGAAATACACACCGTTCGGTCACTCTGATTACCAAACCATCGTGGCGGACATCAAGAAATTCTCAGCCGGTGGCAAAACTGCGGTGGTGTCCACCATCAACGGTGACTCCAACGTGCCTTTCTACAAAGAACTGGGCAATGCAGGCTTGAAAGCCAAAGACGTGCCTGTGGTGGCCTTCTCTGTGGGTGAAGAAGAACTGCGTGGCGTGGACACCAAGCCTTTGGTCGGACACTTGGCTGCATGGAACTACTTCCAGTCCATCAAGAACCCTGCCAATGACGAGTTCATCAAAAAATGGTCGGCTTATGCCAAAGCCAAGGGCATCGCCGGTCACAAAGACAAGCCTTTGACCAACGACCCGATGGAAGCCACCTACATCGGCATCAACATGTGGAAGCAAGCGGTTGAAAAAGCCAAGTCCACCGATGTCGACAAAGTCATCGCGGCCATGGCCGGTCAAACCTTCAAGGCACCCAGCGGCATCGTCAGCAAAATGGACGAGAAAAACCACCACTTGCACAAGTCGGTGTTCATTGGCGAGATCAAGGCCGATGGCCAGTTCAACGTGGTCTGGAAAACGCCCGGTCCTGTGAAAGCCAAGCCTTGGAGCCCTTACATCGTGGGCAACGAGAAAAAGCCTGACGAACCTGTCAAGAAGTAATCGCCTTTGAGGTGACACACACAGGGGAGGGCGAGCGCCACTCCCCTGTTTTCCAAACAAATCAAAGAGTGGGTATGAAACGCAACGCTTGGTTGGCTTGTCTGTTGATGGTGGTGATGTGGACCGGTTCTGCACTCGCACTCACACAACAACAAGTGCATGAGATGGTGAAGGGCGAGACAGACGCCCGGGTGCAAGGTTTGCAAAAAGCATTGGCACAGGCCGATGCACAAACAGCTTTGTTTTTGCAAGCCCTGGCCGATGATGCTGTGGTGGTGGCTGGTGACCAGGTGATGGTGGTGCGAGATGGTCAAGCCACCGATCCGGTGAGCAACCGGGCCGTCACCCTGCCTGACAACGCCGAGAGCGTGGTGAACAACAACCGCATGCGCGGCGAGGTGGAAGCCGCCTTGGCAGCCTTGCAACTGCTCAGCCCTGATGATGCAGAGCGCTTGAAAGCCGCGCAATCGTTGGTGTCGGAGCCTGACGCCAGCAAAGGGCCACTGTTGCAAAAAGCATTGGCTGCTGAACAAAATCCTGCCATCGTCAGTTTGTTGAACTTGGCACAAGCCGCCATCGACATCAGCCATCCCGATGCGGCGCTGCGCTTGAAAGCCGCCAAGGCGTTGGCGACCAGCCAAACCCCCAACACCCAGTTGTTGTTGAACCAACAACTCAGTCTGGAAACCGATCCCCAAGTCAAAGCCCAACTGGTGGCTTCGTTGGCAGACATCAAAGCCGCACTCGCCTGGGGTGAGCGCTTGGGTGTGGTGTTCACCGGTATCAGCTTGGGTTCTATTTTGTTATTGGTCGCCTTGGGCTTGGCCATCACGTATGGTTTGATGGGCGTGATCAACATGGCCCATGGCGAACTCATGATGGTGGGTGCTTACGCCACTTATGTGGTGCAAGCCTGGGTGCGCAGCCATGCGCCGGGTTTGTTCGATTACTACCTGGTGTTGGCCATTCCCATGGCGTTCATGGCATCAGCTTTGGTGGGGGCGATTTTGGAGCGCAGCGTGTTGAAGCATTTGTATGGTCGGCCGCTGGAGACCCTGTTGGCCACCTGGGGCATCAGTTTGATCTTGATGCAAGCCGTGCGCAGCATGTTTGGTGCGCAAAACGTGGCGGTTGAAAATCCCTCTTGGATGAGCGGCGGCATCCAGATGCTGGCCAATTTGAGCCTGCCTTGGAACCGGGTGTTGATCGTGGTGTTCGCCTTGCTCGTGTTGGCGGCTGTGGCCTTACTAATCAGTCAAACCCGCCTGGGTTTGTTTGTGCGGGGCGTCACGCAAAACCGCGCCATGGCCTCTTGCATGGGTGTCAACACAGCGCGCATTGACACTTATGCGTTTGCATTGGGCTCGGGTATTGCCGGCTTGGCCGGTTGTGCCCTCAGTCAAATTGGCAACGTGGGCCCCGACCTCGGCCAAGGCTATATCGTCGACGCCTTCATGGTGGTGGTGCTGGGCGGTGTGGGGCAACTCGCAGGCACGGTCTACGCGGCGCTGGGTTTGGGCGTGCTCAACAAACTGCTCGAAGGCTGGACCGGTGCTGTCTTGGCCAAGATCGCTGTGTTGGTGTTCATCATTGTCTTCATTCAAAAACGACCACAAGGTTTGTTTGCGATGAAGGGCAGAAGTGCGGAGGCCTGACATGAACACCATCAAACTTCCTCCACCCCCGCGCTTGCTCTCGCCTTTGGGTTGGACCGTGTTCGCAACCCTGCTGCTAAGCTTGAGTGTGTTGGCCCCGGTGCTCAATGTCATGTTGCCCCTCGACCACCCCTTGCACCTGAGTGACTTCGCCATTTCGCTGGTGGGCAAGATCATGTGCTTTGCCATATGTGCACTGGCCATGGATTTGATTTGGGGGTACACCGGTATTTTGTCGCTGGGACACGGTCTGTTTTTCGCGTTAGGGGGTTATGCCATGGGCATGTACCTGATGCGGCAAATTGGATTGGATGGCAATTACAAATCGGAGTTGCCCGACTTCATGGTGTTCTTGGATTGGAAAACCCTGCCCTGGCATTGGTACTTCAGCGACAGCTTCATCGCCACCTTGCTCTTGGTGGTGTTGGCCCCCGGCCTGTTGGCCTTGGTGTTTGGCTACTTTGCGTTTCGCTCACGCATCAAGGGTGTGTATTTCTCCATCATCACCCAGGCCATGACTTTTGCCTTCATGCTGCTGTTCTTTCGCAATGAAACAGGTTTTGGCGGCAACAACGGCTTCACCGATTTCAAGCGCATCTTGGGCATGCCCTTGGCCACGCCCAGCATGCGCATGGTGTTGTTTGTGTTGAGTGCCTGGTGTTTGTTGGGCTTTTTCTTGATGGCGCGTTGGTTGGTGCAAAGCAAATACGGTCGGGTGTTGCAAGCCATTCGCGATGCTGAAAGTCGTGTCATGTTTTCGGGCTATTCACCGCTGCCTTACAAGCTCAGCATTTGGGTCATCTCAGCGGTCATGTGCGGGGTGGCGGGTGCGTTGTATGTGCCGCAGGTGGGCATCATCAACCCGAGTGAAATGAGCCCAGCCAATTCAATTGAAATCGCCATCTGGGCGGCAGTCGGTGGGCGTGGCAGTTTGATCGGTCCGATAGTGGGTGCCTTCATGGTCAATGGTGCCAAGAGTTGGCTCACCGTGGTGGCCCCCGAGTATTGGTTGTATGTGTTGGGTGCATTGTTCATCGCGGTCACCTTGTACATGCCGCAAGGCTTGGTGGGCTTGGTGAAAGTGTTGCGGGACAAAATGAACAAATCTGGAGCCTCGTCATGACCCCCGATTTGATGAACGAGGGCGCAGAGCGCCTGGAAATTTACAAAACCCGCATCGAACAAACGTCTGCATCAGGTGGGCGCAGTGCCAGTTTTTCTCGGGTGCACACCCCGGGTGAACTGGACCTGGCCCACGGGCGCATCTTGTACCTTGAAGATGTGAACGTGAACTTTGATGGCTTCAAAGCCATCAACAATTTGTCACTCGACATTGGTGTGGGTGAGTTGCGGTGCATCATCGGGCCCAATGGCGCTGGCAAAACCACCATGATGGACATCATCACGGGCAAAACCAAACCCGATTCAGGGCATGTGTATTTCGGCAGCACCATCGACTTGCTGCGTCACAACGAGCCCGAGATTGCGCAAATGGGGATTGGCCGCAAGTTCCAAAAACCCACGGTGTTTGAACACCTGAGTGTGTTTGAGAACCTGGAACTTGCTTTGAAAACCCATAAAGGTGTGGCGGCTTCCATGTTGTTCAAACTGGGCGGCGCGCAAAAAGACAGGCTCAGTGAGGTATTGCACACCATCCATTTGGAGAACGCGTTCACCAGACAGGCCGGCAACCTGAGCCATGGTCAGAAGCAATGGCTTGAAATCGGCATGCTCTTGATGCAAGACCCCAAACTGCTGTTGCTCGACGAACCCGTGGCCGGCATGACCGACCAGGAAACCGAACGAACCGCCGAGTTGTTCTTGACCTTGAAAGGCAAGCACTCGCTCATGGTGGTCGAGCATGACATGGCTTTCATCCGTCAGATTTCAGACATCGTCACCGTGCTGTGTGACGGGTCGGTGTTGGCGCAAGGCAGTTTGGACGACGTGCAAGAAGACGAACGCGTCATCGACGTTTATTTGGGACGCTGAAACATGTTGGCCATCGAACACATTCATCAATACTACGGCGGCTCGCACATCCTGCGAGATGTGTCGTTGACAGCTCAGGCGGGGCAGGTCACGGTGCTTTTGGGCCGCAATGGCGTGGGCAAAACCACCTTGTTGAAATCCCTGATGGGCTTGGTGCCGATCCGCCAAGGGCACATCGGTTTTCAGGGGCACACCATCACCAACGCCACACCTTACGAGCGGGCGAGGGCCGGCATTGGTTACGTGCCGCAAGGGCGAGAGATTTTCAATCGGCTCACGGTGGAAGACAACTTGCGCATGGGCCTGGCCACACAAGCAGCCTCGGCCGATATTCCAGCCGAGTTGTTCGAGTTGTTTCCCATCCTGGACCAGATGCGGCATCGCCGTGGCGGCGACTTGTCAGGCGGCCAACAACAACAACTGGCGATTGCCCGTGCCTTGGCCGGTCGACCCAAGCTGTTGGTGCTGGATGAACCGACTGAAGGCATTCAACCCAGCATCATCAAGGACATTGGTCGCGTTATTCAACAATTGGCTCGTCGCGGTGACATGGCGATTTTGTTGTGCGAGCAGTACTACGATTTCGCTGAGGAGCTGGCTGATCACTACTGTGTGATGGAGCGCGGCGAGGTGATTGCGCAAGGTCCTGGCAGTGAGATGAAAGACAAGGGCATCAGAAAGCTCGTCTCTATTTGATGGCTTCGTCATTGCGAGGAGCGACGCGACGCGGCAATCTAACAGACTTGTTTTCACATCGCCCAAATCCGCGGCGCGACAGCAGGCAGCGCCCACACTTGATGGCGCCAGGCCAACCATACCTGTTTGAGTAAATCCATGGCGGGTTCCACCTGATCAGACAAAACGCGCAACACCACCAACTGCGCATCGGGTGACGTCACGCCTGCTTGCCCACGCAAGGGATGTGCCTCTGCCATGTCGCGGGCGATTTGCAGCACAGAGGATCGCAAAGTGTCAGTCATGGCTGACCCTTGTGCAAACACCAAGGTGGCTTGACAGGTATGGCCATTCAGCCCCAAAGGGCTGACCAGCAATCGTTGGTCGTCGGCACGGATCAAGCCACGCTCCAACCACACACCAGGAATTTCCAAGTGCTGCTGAAATTGTCCCTGTGCAAAAGGTTGATTCGCGTGTGGCAATCCCAGAGCCGTGACATCCCAAGCCATCAACTCACTGCCTGGCGCCAGTGTGAACACAGCTTGGTTGTGTGCCTGGCATCCGCTGTAGGCCAAGGCTTCCAAAGGCAACCACTCCAAGCGAGCGCCTTGTTCCAGTTGGGCATGAACATGCTGAGACGCGGTGAGGCCATCTGAGCCATAAAAGCGTGTGGCACCCGGTGTGGTGATCAAGGCGTGTGCATGGGCTTGTAACGTCAGGTCAATGTGCAATTCATCACCACCGACCAAACCACTGGGCGGGTGCACCAGGATGTTGTGGCACACCGCATCGCCTTCAGGGTAGAGGCTTTTCAAAATGCGCAGCGGCCCTTGGTGCTGGTGCCTCGCCACACAGCGCTGGTGTTCAACCTGGTATTCAACCGCCAGCGTGGCTTGCCATCCCATACAACCCTTTATTCAAAGAGTTTGAATCCTACCGCAGCGACAAAGCCAATCAGCGTGGAAAAACCAGCCATGTTGGGGCTGGACAGATGGGCTGCCTCGGGCAACATGGCCGAGCCGATCATGGTCAACATGGCACCGGCCGCGATGCCTTCCACCACGATCATGGTGCTGTGTGGAATGGATTCCCCGACATAAGCACCAAAGGCGGCACCCAAGGCGCAAATCACAGTGAGCACGGTCCACAGCATGATGATTTTGAAAGACGAGAAGCCCTGCTGCTTCATGTTGACACTGGCTGACAAGGCCTCAGGAAAGTTGGCCAAAAACAAAGCGCCGACCAACGTGAAGGGCATCACTTCAAAAAAGCTGATTGGGACACCAGTCGCCATTTTGGTGGCGACGATGGACAGCATCACGGTGCCAATCACAAAACTCTCTGGGATCACATCCAGCAGATTGCCGAGCCAAATCGCCATGCCCGCATTGCTGTGCTCATCTTTCATGTTGGACAAATCGGTGGCGGTGGGTATCTCTGAACCATTGGTGCGCAAAGCTTGAATAGCCAAGTCGGCCCATTCTTGTTTGGCCAGCGTGGCTTCGTCCACTTGCCGTTTGTTGTCGGCAATGCGTTGGCTGGCCAGTTGACGCACAGCTTCACCAAATTCGGGGTGGTCGCGGCAAAAACTCTCAAACTGCGATTTGTGCAACACCAACAGTTCAGCGGGGCCATGTTCTGCCACCGCGGTGGTGCTGTGCGGTTGGTGCGCCAAGAAAGACACCTCGCCAATCAAATCGCCTCGGTCAGAACTGTGACCTGTGCCGTCACTGTGGGTCAAGCGCATGTCGCCATTGCGCACGATGTAGAGCTCGTTGGAGGGGTCGCCAATGCTGAACAGGGCTTCGCCTTCCACCAAAAACTTGGGATGCAACAACTTGATCAAGTCTTGCATCATGGCGGGTGACATGCTGTTGAAAAAAGAAGAGTTGCCAATCGACTGGATCAAATCTGTCTGGCGTTTGTGTTTGTTTTTGGTGTGCTGCGCAATCACATACGCACCTTTGCGCAGGTAACCGCCATGGGCACTGAGCATTTGGTCTAAGAACAAAAAAATCAAACCACCACCGACCATGGCCGCCAACAGGGTCACAAAGTGGCTGACCTCGACTGCGCGTTCAGCCATGTCCGCATGCGCCAGGGCCTCCACGGTCGGTGAGACCAACTCCAGTGCCAATGCAGAGATGAGCGCACCTGCCCCGAAACCCGCCATGGCACCAACGGTGGAGTTGGACATGGGGGTGGTGATGCCCACAATGGCGCCCAAAATCATGGAACCTGCTGCAATGGCACCCAACAACGCAGCCCAGATGATCAGTGTTGATCCCATGTCATGCATGGCAGTCTCCTTGAACGGTCATTGACCTTTTTCAGCACGAACTTGTGCAGCAATCGCTTCCACTTGTTCATCCGACATGCCATATTTGGCCTGCATGTTCTTCAAATGAGCGGACTCCTCTTCGGTGACCACCCCATCGGCCAAGACCTCGCGGATTTCCATTTCATACAGGGCTTCACGGCGTGCCACTTGGGCGGTGTAAGCGGTAGACACCACACCTGTCAAGATGGCAGCCAGGGCAATCGCCAATATTTGCGTGACCACCACCAGCACCACACCCAAATAAGTGACCGGGTCCACATTGCCCCAACCCGAAATGATGGTGAGCATGAACCAATGCATGGCCGCAGGAATCGATGGGAACACCTCGGGTTGGTCATGGCCTTCGATGATGTAAATCAAAGACGAGAACAACAGCCCACTGATGAACAGCAAAAACAAGGCAGAAGAGAACGAGTCTTTTTCTGACTTGATGGCCTCGAACATGTCGTCCATGGCACTGTTGTAGCGTGAGAGTTTGAAAATACGCAGCAAACGGAACATGCGCAAGACGCGCAAGTCGGTGCCAGGCATCAAGAGTTGCAGGTAAAAGGGCACTGTGCTGAAGAAATCCACCAAACCATAAAAGCTGAACAAATAGGATTTGCGTCCTTCCCAACTGGAACCATTGCTGTCTTTGAATTTTTCGGCATAGGACCACACGCGCAACACATATTCCACACTGAACACGACCACGCTGAACAAGTCGAAATAATGGAAGAACGTGCCATAGGCTTCGTGGATCTCGTGCACCGATTCCAAGATGATGGCCAGCACATTGAGCACCACCAGCGAGGCCACGAAAATTTCACAAAATCGGCTGGCCTTGTCTGCCACTTCACCTTCAAGAATTTCAAAGGTGCGTCTTCTGAGGGAGGGTTGGTGTGCGCTCATGGCTTGTCACCTTTGGCCATGGCCGCCTGGTCCATCATGGTTTGCACCTCGGTGTCACTGAGTCTGAACTGGGCTTGCAAGCGCTTGAGGGTTTCACGCTCTGAATCAGACACCACACCATCAGACAAGACCTGGCGCAACTGGGCCATGTAGGAGGCCTTTTTGCGCGACATTTGATTGGCAAAGGCTGAAGCCACGATGCCAGTCATGATGGCGGCCATGCACACCCCCAGGAAACCCGTCAACAAGGCGATGACCTCGCCCCCTTTGGTGACAGGTTCCACGTTGCCAAAACCAGAGGTGATGGTGACGATGGACCAGTAAATCGAGTGAGGAATCGAGCCAAAGTGTTCCGGCTGGGCATGACCTTCAGCGAAATGCATCAGCGACGCCGACACGATGGTGGCAATCAGCAACAAGAAGGCCGCCGACCCAAAAGCACGACGTTCGGAATAGACCGCTGTGAACAAGTCTTGCAAAGCCGTGTTGTATTTGGAGAGCTTCAAAATACGCAGCAGGCGCAACACCCGCAGGATGCGCAAATCCAGTAAAGGGAAAAACACGTGCAGGTAATAAGGCATGGTGGCGAAGAAATCCACCAAGCCGAATGCGCTGAACATGTATTCACGCCGTCCTTGCCAAGGTTTGTCAGGGTGTTTGGCACCCAGAGCCCACACCCGAATCAGGTATTCGGCGGTGAAAAACATCACGCTCCAAAATTCCAACTCGTGAAAGAAGTCTTTGTACTGGGCGTGAATCTCAGGGACAGAGTCCAAGATCACCGCAGAGCAATTGACCAAAACCACAGTGGAAATCAACCACTCCGCATAGCGTGACAGAGGTTGGAAGGGAGATCCATCCAAGATCTCCATGACGGTTTTTTGGGAGCTGGCAATCATGCGGGGTGACTAATGTCCGGGAAACTGAAAAAAGGCGAGCAAGACCCCCGCGCACAACCGTCAAACATAAGCGGTCGGAGGGTCTTGCTCTGATCGGATCAATGCTGTGATTTGATTTGCTGCCAGAGCGCCATTTCCTTGGGGCTCAGGTTTTCTGCCGAACGTGCGGCATCTTCAAACTTGGCGGCATCGGTCATCAAAGCCAGTTGGTTGATTTGAGACAACAACATTTTGTAATGCTCAACCGCTTGCGCAGGGCGTTCGGCGATCACATGCAGCGGAAGAACCGACTTGTTTTGCGAATTGATGCGTTCGTTGTGAGCATCTTCGAGCAAGACGTTGAGTTCTTCAATGGTGATGTGCAAACGCTTTGCTTCTGATCGCAACAACGCAATTTCGGACTCGTCTAAGTGGCCGTCTTTCATCATGATGCGCAAATTACTTTTCATCAATTCACGTTCTTTGTGCAATTGGTCGCCAAAAGCTGAAGCCAGCAAAGCTGCAGGGATGGCAAAGATACCAATACCCAGCAAAGACATGACCACCGTCATGAAACGCCCTATGGGGGTGATGGGGGAGATATCGCCATAACCCACCGAGGCCAGTGTGATGATGGCCCAGTAAACCGAGTTGGGTATGTTGTCAAACTTCTCTGGCTGTGCTTCATGCTCGAACACATAGCCCAAGCTGGCGGTCATGATTACCATCAAGATCATGATGAAGGCGGATGCGCTGATCACAGGCCATTCGCGTGCAATCACCGTGGTCAAGATCTTGGTTGAGTCGTTGTAGCGGGTGAGTTTGAGCAAACGCGCCAAACGGAAGGTTCGCAAGAACCGCAAATCAAGCACAGATCCCAGCAAGACTTCCAAGAAGAAGGGCAGGATGGCCAGCAAATCTATAAGCGTCGATGTGCTGCGGGCTTGTTTAAAGCGACCTAAAAATCCGTGTCTGAACTTTGGTTCTTCCACGCATGCGTAGATACGCATCAAATACTCTAGCGTGAAAATACCTACCGCCACCGTGTCCAAAATCACGAATTCAAGGTTGATCAAGTAACTCACGCCGTGGATGGATTCAAGCACCACCGCCAACACAGAAATGATCACCCACACACCGATGAAGGTGTCAAAAATACCTTGCAATTTGCCGCCGTAAGCGCTTTCGAACACCAGGGCATGGATTTTTTGGCGGAAGGTGCGACCTTGGTTGAGTGCTTTGAACTCTTTCACCGCAGGGATGACGATGCGGAACAGTTTCAAGATTCGCAGCAGTCGCAGAAATCGCAGGGCGCGCAAGTCAATCGGGATGAAGGCTTGCAAGAAGAACGGTGCGATGGCCAACAAGTCGATGATGGCAAACGGGCTGAAGATGTAAGCCACCCGTGGCATGTTCTTCTTTTGGAACTCTTCGTCCTCGGGTGCCAAATAAAACCGCAAGGCATATTCCATGACGAAGATGACAATGGAAAACACATCAAAGTAGTGGAACAGTTGTTTATTGGGTTCGAACAGTGCAGGCACATGCTCGAGCACCAACGCAAACAGGTTGGCCACAATCAAAATACCAATCCAGCTGTCAATGCTCTTTTGGAAATTGCCAGGGATGTTCGGGTTCAATGTCCAGTCGTACAACCACTTGCGAAAAGGCTGGTCTTGAGCGATGGGCGGGCCCGAGTCTTCAAGGCCAAGGAGCTCTTTTGCGTTAAGGGCATCAATGTCTATGAGTTGCTGTGGCGCGCTTTGGGTGTTTGAGTCAGTTGTCATGGTGAGCCTCAGAATTCAACGTCAGAAACTTTGACAAAGTAAGAGCCTTTGTCACAGATACCAATACTCAATTGAAGTTTTTGGTCAATGCTGTCTTCAGCTGTCAGTTTGGAACTGACCGCTGCAACCGCTGAACCTGCTGGTGTGGGGGTGTTTTTCAACAACACAATTTCACCTGTCAAGCTTTTGTCGGCTGGGTTGCATTGCTCAATGAACTCGGGGGCTTTGCCCTTGAAAGGGTTTTTCATGTCCTTGAATTCATTGGCCATCAAGTGTTCAAAGCAAGCCCCCCAGTTGCTGGCTTTGGCGTCGCCGCCACCTGCACAGGCTTTGACGGGATAGTCGGGGTTGAAGCGTTCTGCGCTGGCTTTGCCCAGCCAATCCACCAGCGCTTCACCATTGCGTTTGCTTTTTTCAGTTTGTTGGGCATGCTCGTAGGCGATTTCGCCCAAATAGGCCACCAAACACAGGGCACCTATCACGATCGAGATGAAGATCCAGTCAGCGAATGTGGGTGCTGAGCCTGGATGTGCAGAGGACGTGGGACTGTTCATGGGCATCAAACCTGTTGAAAAATGAGGGGAACGGGGCATACCCCTTGATCATTTGGGGTTGACTAAATGATATTCGCAAAAATAGCGAATTTCATGAATAACTCACAAAACTGAAAATTCCATCAATGTTGAAAATTTCAGGGTAATTACTTATACAGAAGATGACAAGTATTCACATCAAGCGCATGAATTGCGCGAATGCATCCAGCGCCAACTGCATGTCATCTGCGGTGGTGCATTCCCGTGGGTTGTGGCTGATGCCTTGGTTCTCTCCGCGCACAAACAACATGGCTTGAGGCATCAATTGGTGTAATTTCATGGCATCGTGGCCGGCACCACTGGGCATGTGGTGCAGAGGCAAGCCCAGAGAGGTCACGGCTTGTTCCCAATGCTGTTGCAACACCGGGTCGCTGGGGGCCGCAGCCGCTAGCACGGTCTGTTCCAAGCGGTGTTGAATGCCGCGTTGCTGACAGATGGCCTGCAGTCTGTCCAGAATATCGTGTGCCATGGCATCGCGCTGTGCGTCGCTCGGGGCCCGCATGTCCAAGCTGAATTGCACGCGACCGGGCACCACATTGATCGAACCTTGCGGCACGTGCAGCATGCCGACTGTCGCAACCGAGTCGCCATCCCTTCGTGCACGCTCTTCCACATAGACCGCCCACTGGGCAAAGGCTGCCACTGCATCTTGTCGCTGGTCCATCGGGCTGGTGCCTGCATGGCTGGCCGTGCCGGTGAGTTCACCCAAGTAGCGCACGCTGCCATTGATCGAGGTGACGATGCCCAAAGGCAGGTTCAAGCTGTGCAACACAGGGCCTTGCTCAATGTGCACCTCGACAAAACCCACATAGTCTTGGGGCTTGCGCTGAAGTTGTGCGATGTGATTGGGGTTGTGACCGGCGGCTTGCATGGCTTGGCGCATGCTGATCCCTTCGGCGTCGACTTGGTCCAACCAAGCAGGGTCAAAGTCACCCACCAAGGCTGACGATGACAAAAAGGTGGCCTTGTACCGTTGACCTTCCTCTTCTGCAAAGGCCGCCACTTCCAGACCGACCTCAAAACGCAATCCCGCACGTGCCCATTCGCGCACGCAGGCCATGGGCACAAACACACCCAATCGACCGTCGTAGGGGCCACCGTTGCGCACCGTGTCGTAGTGGCTGCCCGTCAGCAGGTATCGACCACCTGCGACCAAGGGGTGGTAACGACCGACCACATTGCCCACGGCATCGATCTGCACGTCGTCAAATCCACATGCCTGCATGCCCAATGCAATGGTGTGGGCGCAGGCCTGGTGGGCTGGCGTGAGATAGGCCACGCTCAACTCACCCCGCTCGGCAAACCCGGGGTCGCTGAACTGTGCCAACCATGCGTGCCAATCCCAGACTTCGCCACCCAGCACAGGGTGTTGTTGGCATTTGTCATTCAAACGCAATTCAGCGATGCGGTGAATTTGCCGCAAACATTCTTGAAACTCCACCGATGGGGACTGGTGCATGCGCCATTGCATGGTGTCCAAAATGGCTTGTGGTGTCAGCCCCAAACCTCTGGGACCCCGCACGGCGACGATGAACGGCCAGCCAAATTTGTCCACATAAGCCTGGTTGAGTGCTTGCAGTTGCAGGGCTTGTTCAGGCGTGCTTTGCCACAGGCCAGCCACTTGTTGCTCAGATTTGGATTCGTTGGTGAGATGCGCTTGGGGCTTGGCCGCCAACAAAGGGTGGGCTTGAATCAACGCCAACTGTTCGGCAGGCGAGGCCTGCATCACACTGTGGGCCAAGGCCCATTTGAGGTGGGCCAAGCTGCGAAAGGGCCGCTGGGCCAAGGCCCGTTCACCGACCCACGGTGAATGCTCGTAGATGCCTTGCAACCAAGACAAAGCGTCATCGGCGGGGGCTTGGTTGAGCCAGTCCATCATCGAGGGCGTGGGCTGGCTTGACAACATCTGCGGCATGGTGGTGGTTGCTGGGCGATACACTGAGATGAACAACTATACCTTTGGAGACAAACACCATGGGATTGAGCACACATGTTTTGGACACCATGCACGGCTGCCCTGCGGCGGGCATGGCGGTGTCATTGTTCAGCACCCACAATGGCCATGTTCAATTGTTGAAGAGCTGGGTGTTGAATGCGGATGGCCGACATGAGGGTGGCCCCTTGTTGGACAACCACAGCTTGCAAGTGGGGACCTACCGATTGGTGTTTGCTGTGAAAGAATATTTCTGCGCCAAAGGTGCAGTGCTGCCTGAGCCTGCTTTTTTGGACCAGGTGAGCTTGGACTTTGGGGTGGCTGATGTGACACAGCACTACCATGTGCCCTTGCTGGTCAGCCCTTGGAGTTACTCGACCTACCGAGGTTCCTGAGCCTGCTCAATATTGACCCTCTGTCAGTGTGTCGAGTTGAAACCGACCACTGGCATGCCACAACCATGTTTCAATGTATTTCACCTGTTGAAGGTGAACCGGCGCTGGATAGGGGGCTGCTTCTCGCAAGGCGGTTTCAATGTCACGCATGACATCGGGCACATGCCGTGGCGCACGCAACCAGACGATGTCTTTCACTTGACCACGTTGGTCAACAGCCACCTCCACCACACCGACTGCCTTGAGCATGGGCGGCATTTTCCCTTTGTATATCCGGTGTTGGTAGGTTTGGTACAGGTGCTTGGCGGCATCTGCGCGGTAGTCCTTGGGCGTTTTGGCCTGGGAGATCACCCTGGGCGCAGGGGCAGACACCTCGGGTGCTTTGGCCTTGTCAACGGGGGCTTGGTCCGTGTTGTTTGCGGTCTGTGAGTCGGGCATGGGCCAGGTGATGTTGGGCAATGCCGGGCTGACTGGTGCAGGCTCAGGTGCTTGGGTCACCGGTGTGCGTTGGGCGCACGAGACCAAGACCAGAACCAATCCCAGCCAAACAACGGTCATGCGTCTGTGTTGCACCATCCCAAGCCTCCAAGACGAATATTGCAAGGCATACTGTGCGCTCGATAAGCGTTTTGGACATCCATGCATACCCGGAGTTGTTGAGTGCACCTGACTGATGTTTTTTGGTCGAAACTGATTCATGAAGCGGCTGTTTTGGTGACCGTGGTCGAGGTACAAGGGTCTGCGCCACGGGAGGCAGGCACTTGGATGGCCGTGTTTGCCGATGAAGAGGTGGGAACCATTGGCGGCGGGCATCTGGAGTTTCAAGCCATCGCACATGCACGCTCGGCTTTACAGCAGATCAACCCCTTGATGGTCCATCAACAAGTGGCACTGGGACCCAGTTTGGGTCAATGCTGCGGTGGCGTGGTGAAGTTGCACTATCAGCAGGTGGATGCACAAGACATCTCCAGGTTGCGGCAACAATTACCTCACACGGGCCGGCCTGTGGCGTTGTTCGGTGGTGGTCATGTGGGCCGTGCCTTGGTCCATGTCCTGAGCGACTTGCCGTTTCGCATGCAATGGATCGACAGCCGCGACGAGGTGTTTCCCTCGAACCTGCCAAGCCATGTGCACTGTGAGCATTCAGATCCAGTGCAAGCCGCTGTCAAAGATCTGGAACCTGGCAGTTTGGTCTTGATCATGAGTTTCAGTCACGCTGAGGACTTGGACATCTTGGCTGCATGTTTACAACGTGGACGCGACCTTGAAGATCTGCCCTTCATCGGTCTGATTGGCAGTGCCACCAAGTGGGCCACTTTTCGCCATCGCTTGGAAGCGCGGGGTTTTGGGGACATTGATTTCGCCCGTGTGACTTGCCCGATAGGTTTGCCAGGCATAGCCGGCAAATCGCCCTCAGAAATTGCGGTGGCCGTGGCTGCACAGTTGTTGTTATTGCCCTGATTTATAGTCCAACCCCATGGAAACATACCTGCTTGAATGGGCGCAACTGCTGCTTCGCTGGCTGCATGTCATCGTGGCGATCGCCTGGATCGGTTCGTCGTTTTATTTTGTGTTTCTCGACAGCAATTTGGTGCCACCGCAAGACCCAGCGCTCCAGCAAAAAGGCGTGAGCGGTGAAATGTGGGCGGTGCATGGCGGTGGTTTTTACAACCCCCAAAAATACGCGGGTGCACCTGGCCACATCAACAGCACCTTGCATTGGTTTTATTGGGAAAGTTATGCCACATGGCTCAGTGGTTTTGGCTTGTTTTGTGTGCTTTACCTGTGGCAGGCCTCGACCTTTCTCATCGATCCCCACGTGTTCAATTGGTCCCCCATGGCGGCTGGTTTCACGGCGCTGGCTTTTTTGGTGGGCTTTTGGTTGGTCTATGACGCCTTGTGCCGCGTCTTGTTTCACCACCCCAAAGGACAGTTGTGGGTGGGTGTGATCATGTTGCTGGTGGTGGCCTGTCTGTGTTGGTTGGCAAACCATTTGTATGCAGGGCGAGCGGCTTTTGTGCTGATGGGCGCGACGATTGCGACCACCATGAGCGCCAATGTGTTTTTTTGCATCATTCCTGGCCAGCGCATTGTGGTCAAGGCACTCACCTCTGGCGAACCCATTGACGAGAAAGCGCTTGCTTTTTACGGCCTGCGCGGCAAGCAACGCAGCGTGCACAACACCTATTTCACCTTGCCCGTGTTGTTTGCCATGTTGGCCAACCACGAGAGCTTGTTGGTGAGCCATCCACAGCGATGGGTGTTGTTGTTTTTGATGATGCTCTCAGGTGCCGCTATCAGACAGTTTTTTGTCCAAAAACATGCTTGGCATTTGGGCAAAAGTGCGCATCCATGGCCCTATGCCTTGCTGGGTGCCGTCATCATTGTGGGCTTGGTGGTGGCTTTGCGACCTGCTGCGCCAGTCGCTCAGACAGATGCACCGGCCGTGGACATGGCGCAGGTGCAAACCATCGTCAATCAACGTTGTGTCAGTTGCCATGGAGAGCAGTTGCAAATGAAAAATGTGCGACTCGACAGTCCAGGGTTGATCCAAAGCCATGCGCAAAGCATCTACCAGCAGGCCGTGGTGCTGCGTCAAATGCCCATGAACAACGCCACAGGTCTCACTGAGCAGGAGCGTCAAGCGCTGGGGCGCTGGTATCTGTCGCTTGCGAGGCCTTGAGTTTTTCAAAGGCCAGCAAACGTTTTTCACGTTGTGCCATGTACTGTTTGTATTCCAGCTTCATTTGTTGCTGGTGACGGTCTTGTATTTCTTTGACCTGGTTGTCATACATGAACTGCTGTTTGGCGTTGCTCACGGCCTGGGTCAAGAAAGCTTCTGCACCTTTGTTGACCAGGCGCCAAACCACCCAGGCCACCATGAGCGGAAAAAAAACCACACTGGCCACCAGCAGCCACAAGTTGTCAGTGTCGGAGGCGTTGTCTTTCAATCGTTTGGCAAATTCTTGGGCGTTCATGGGGCTCTCGATACAGTTTGACGTCTTTGGAATCGACCTCAGTCAGACGAACTTGAGTCCATGCGATATTCTCTGCCGATGACTTCATTTGACAACCCAGCTCAAGCACCCCAAGCCTTCTTGCGCCAATTGTTCGATGCTGCAGTGGCTCGTGCACAGCCTTTGCTGAACATGCCATCTTGCTTGCCGGCGGTGCCGCGAGGCCGCACATTGGTGCTGGGGGCTGGCAAGGCGGCAGGTGCCATGGCCCATGCTTTGGAGGCCTTGTGGCCTGCCGATGCGCCTTTGTCAGGCGTGGTGGTCACCCGTTACCACCACACGCCACCCCGACCTGCTGGCTTGAAGCAGCGCATCGAGGTGTTGGAGGCTTCGCACCCGGTGCCAGACGCTGCGGGCTTGGAGGCATCCGAACGCATGATGGCCTTGTGCCAAGGGCTGACTGAAGACGATTTGGTGATTGCATTGATTTCAGGCGGTGGATCCGCGCTGTTGACCTTGCCCGCCGAGGGCCTGACTTTGGCCGACAAGCAGCAGATCAACCGCGCTTTGCTGGAGAGCGGTGCCAATATTTTGGAGATGAACACAGTACGCAAGCACCTGTCGCGCATCAAAGGGGGGCGTTTGGCTGCGGCTTGCCACCCCGCGCACGTGGTGACGCTGACCATCAGCGATGTGCCGGGCGACGACCCCGCGGTGATTGCCAGCGGCCCGACGGTGCCTGACGCCAGCACCTGCGCGCAAGCCATCGCCATCTTGGAACGCTACCGCATCGCATTGCCAGAACCTGTGTGGGCTGCCTTGCGGGCAGGCGTTTTGGAAACGCCCAAGCCTGCTGACTCTGTGTTTCAAGGACACAGCGTTCAGATGTTGGCCACACCACAACAGTGCTTGCAAGCCGCCGCGGAAATGGCGCGCCTGGCAGGCTTGAACGCTTATGTCTTGTCGGATGAAATTGAAGGCGAATCGCGGGAGGTGGGCAAGGTACATGCTGCTTTGGCGCGCGCTGCAGCGCGGGGCGAGGGGCCGTTTCAAAAGCCTTGTGTGATTTTGAGCGGTGGTGAAACCACGGTGACGGTGCGACCCCAAGCGCCTGACACGCCACGCGGCAAGGGTGGACGTGCGGGTGAGTTTTGTTTGGGATTGGCCGTGGGCTTGCATGGACAAGCGGGTGTGTGGGGCTTGGCCGCGGACACCGATGGCATTGACGGCGTGGAAGACAACGCGGGGGCTGTGGTGAATCCTGACACACTGGAGCGAGCTGACGCCTTGGGCTTGAAACCATCGGTCTTTTTAGACCGCAACGACAGCTATCGGTTTTTTGAGGCTCTGGGTGATTTGGTGGTGACGGGTCCCACCCACACCAATGTGAACGACTTCAGGGCGATATTGGTGCTTTAAAGCACCTTGACCAAGGTGGCCACCACGCCAATGGCCAAGACCATGAGGCTGCCCAGCTTGATGACCATGCGTTGTTCGAGCAGCAGCATGTCTTTTTGCAGTTCCACCCTCAGTGACTGCATGTCTTTGTGCAGGTCTTGGCCGAGTTGTTGAACTTCTTGTTTGGTACTCAGGTCCTGAGACTGACCCTGAATGACTTCGGTCATGGCACTGGCTTGAACCTCCGCCAAACCCGCGTCCATGCCAGCGGCTTTGAGCCGGTTGGCGTAGCTGAGGGAGTCGAAGTGAAGTGCATTCATGGCTCAAAGTTTAGTTCTATCTTTGAAGGCTTGCAATGTGACGCGGTTCCGCAGAGCCGTCATTGCGAGCGAAGCGAAGCAATCCACCCGTGATTGCGAAAGCTGATGTGTCATTGCAAACGAAGTGAAGCAATCTGATTGCTTCGGCCTGCGGCCTCGCAATGACAGGTCAGTGCCCGTTGACCACCACCCGCTCAATCAGCCGGTCGTCACCCAACACAATCATGGCGAACAACTGCTCTTGCAGCGACTCGGCAGCCGCCGTTCGCCTTGCCAACAAAGGCGTTGCTTGAAGGTTGAGCACCACAAAGTCGGCGTCACAACCCACTGCCAAATTGCCCACCATGCCGCCCAAGCCCAGGGCTTGCGCCGCGCCTGCGGTGTGCAACCACCACAGGTGTTCGGCGCTCAGCGAATGGCCGTTTTTGCCTGCACTTTGGCGTCCCACGGTGTAAGCCGCGTGCATGGTGTGGAACGGGCTGAAGCTGGTGCCGCCGCCCACATCGCTGGCCAAACCGTGCTGCAGGTGGTGCGACTGTGCCAATTCAAAGTTGAAGAAACCACTGTCTAAAAATAAATTGCTGGTGGGGCATACGGCCGCGGCTGCACCCCGCTCGGCCATGAGGTCGCGGTCACTGGCATCCAGATGCAGGCAGTGGGCGTAGACCGAACGTTCGCGCAACAAGCCCATGTCCTCGTACACACCCAAATAGCTGCGCGCCTGCGGAAACAGCTCGGCCACCCACTGGATTTCATCGGCGTTCTCCGCCACATGGGTTTGCACCCAAACGCTGGGGTGGCTCGCGGCCAATTCGCCTGCACCGCGCAGTTGCGCCTCGCTGGAGGTGGGTGCAAAACGCGGCGTGATGGCGTAGCCCAAGCGGTCCACACCGTGCCAACGCGCTATCAGCGCTTCGGTTTCATACAGGCTTTGTTGGGCGCTCAGGTCGCGCAGTCCGTCGGGGCTGTGGCGGTCTTGCAGCACACGGCCACCCAGCATGCGCAGCTGCCGGCGTTGCGCCTCTTGGAAAAACGCATCCACCGAGGCGGTATGGGCGGTGGCAAAGGTCAGGGCCGTGGTCACGCCGTTGCGCAGCAGTTCATCGAAAAAGAAGTGGGCGACTTCATGCGCATGGGCCAGGTCGGCAAAGCGTGTTTCTTGCGGGAAGGTGTAGTTGTTCAGCCAAGGCAAGAGGCCATCTGCGGGTGAGGCGATGACATCGGTTTGCGCATAGTGGATGTGCAGGTCCACAAAGCCTGGCGCAATCCATTTGTCGCGCCAATCGGTGCAGGGCACTTGCACATACTCACCCTGCAGCAAGGCGTGCGGTCCGATGGCTTTGATGCGGGCCACACCGTCTGCGCCCCGCTCGGTGACCAACAAACCGTCTGGTTCGAATTGCACATGGTGGCTGGCCGGGTCAGGAAACCACAGCAACGAGGCGCGGTAAGCATGCAGGCTCATGCGCTGTCCTTGTGCAAAGCCATCAACACCCGCTCGGGGGTGACGGGGGCGTCCAGATGCACAGGGTCATGACCGCCCAAGGCATCGCCGACCGCATCGCGCAAGGCCTCGAACACGCTCATGGCCAGCATGAAGGGCGGCTCACCCACGGCCTTGCTGCCACCGATGTTGTCTTTCGGGTTGGCTTCAGGCCACAACTGGATGTTGAAGTGCTCGGGGATGTCAGCGGCGGTCGGGATTTTGTAGGTGCTGGCGCCGCGGGTCAGCAGCTTGCCGTCAGTGCCCCACACCAGTTCTTCGGTGGTGAGCCAGCCCAGACCTTGCACAAAGCCGCCCTCGATTTGCCCGATGTCCAGCGCCGGGTTGAGCGAATGCCCCACGTCATGCAAGATGTCCACACGCAACAGTTTGTGCTCACCGGTCAGGGTGTCGATGGCCACTTCGCTGCAGGCCGCGCCATAAGCAAAGTAGTAGAAGGGACGACCGCTCAAGGTGCTGCGGTCGTAGTGGATGTCGGGCGTGGCGTAAAAACCATCGCTCCAAAGTTGCACCCGTTGGCTGTAGGCGTACTGCACCGCTTGCGCGAAGGAGCGCACTTGTTGGGGGGTGCGCACCTCAGCTTGTGCGAACACCACCTCGTCAGGCTTGCAGCCATCGGCTTTGGCCAGACACGCGGCCAGGTTGTGGCGCACTTGCAGCGCAGCACGTTCTGCGGCGCGGCCGTTCAAATCGGTGCCGCTGGAGGCCGCTGTGGCGCTGGCATTGGCGACTTTGTCGGTGTCGGTGCTGCTGATGCGCACTTGGCTCAAGGGCAAACCCAACACCTGGGCCACCAAAGCACAGACCTTGGTGTGCAGACCTTGGCCCATCTCGGTGCCACCGTGGTTGACCAGCACACTGCCATCGGTGTAGACCGACACCAAGGCACCTGCTTGGTTGAACTGGGTGGCGGTGAAGCTGATGCCAAATTTCACCGGGGTGAGGGCGATACCGCGTTGGATAATTGGGTTGTGTGAATTGAAGTGGCGAATCTCAGCGCGGCGATTTCGGTAGTCGCAATCAGACGCCAATTGGGTCATGAGGCGCGGCAAGATGTTGTCTTCCACCGTCATGCCATAGGGCGTGGTGTTGCGCGGGGCCTCGCCATACAGGTTGCGCAGGCGCACATCCAAGGGATCGAGTTGAAGGCTGCGGGCGATGTCGCCCATCACGGTTTCAATCAACATCATGCCTTGCGGCCCGCCAAACCCACGGAACGCGGTGTGGCTTTGGGTGTTGAGTTTGACGCGATGCGAGACGATATCCACCGACTCTAAAAAATAGGCGTTGTCGGTGTGAAAGACGGCGCGGTCAGACACCGGGCCGCTCAGGTCGGCGCTGAAACCGCAGTGCGCCCATTGTGTGTTGCGCAGGGCGAGCAAGCGACCTTGGTCGTCAAACCCTGCTTGGTAATCGTGGCTGAAGGGGTGGCGTTTGCCGGTGACTAAAAAGTCGTCTTCACGGCTCAGGCGCATCTTCACTGGCCGACCGGTTTTGTGCGCGGCCAAAGCGGCCCACACCGCCAAATGCCCCGATTGGGTTTCCTTGCCACCAAAGCCGCCGCCCATGCGGCGGCACAGCACCCGCACTTGGTGCAAAGGAATGTGCAGGGCGTGCGCCACCCAATGCTGGGCTTCGCCAGGGTGTTGGGTGCTGCTGTGGATCAACCATTCGCCGTTGTCTTGCGGCAGCGCGTAGGCAATTTGCCCTTCCAGGTAATAGTGTTCTTGACCACCAATGTCCAACTGGCCATGCAGTTGATGCGGCGCTTGCGCCATGGCTTGGGTTGCGTCGCCGCGCTGCACATGCACGCTGGGCAGGACTGTTGTGATGGCGTCGATCTCTGTCATAGCGTCGCTCTTTGTCATGGCGAGCGGAGCGAAGCCACCAAGTACCCCGTCGTCATCGCGGAGTGTGTCGTCATCGCGAGGAGCGAAGCGACGTGGCGATCCAGATTGCTTCGCTGCGCTCGCAATGACTTGGGATTGCTTCAGCCCTGCGGGCTTCGCAATAACGGAAGGGCTTGCAATGACGGCAGCGCTCGCAATGACGGGCGTCTCGGCCTGCACTTTCAGCACCATCAACTGCGCAGCAGCCCGGGCCTGCACATGGCTGTCGGCCACCACCAAACCCAGCACCTGGCCGATGTGCTCGACCTGCTCGGTGGCAAACACCGGCTCGTCATGCACAAAGGTGGCCAGCAGTTTGTCGCCGGGAATATCGTCCCCCGTCACCACGGCACGCACACCTGGCGCGGCCAACACCGCGCTCAGGTCCAAGGACAGGATGCGGCCACGGGCCACGTTGCTCAGGATGGGCGCTGCATGCAGCGTGCCTTCGGTCAGCGGCAAATCGTCAATGTAAGCCGCTTGGCCTTGTACGTGCAGGTGGGCGCTTTCGTGGCGAGCCTGTGTATCTAAAGCGGCGGTTGTCATGGCAACTCCTTGGGCTGAAGCGAATCAACCGCGAGGTCTTCCAAGCGCAACACGCCTGTTGCATGGTGGGCCAACCAGGCTCTTTGCAGCAGATTGCCCAGCAACTTTCGACGGTACGCGGCACTGGCACGCATGTCGGAAATTGGTTGGAACTCTTGCATCAAGCACGCTTGCGCCAAGGTCAGATTCGCTTGGGAAAAATCATGGCCTCGCAGCACCGCCTCGGTTTTCACTGCCCGCACAGGCGTGGCGGCCACGCCACCCACACCGATGCGCAGTTCACGCACATGGTGGTGTTGCAACTGCATGTTCAGCACCAAGCACACGCTGGAAATATCGTCCTCCACCCGCTTGGATACCTTGAAGCAATGCAGTTCTTCATCGGGCTTCGGATGCGGCACCACGATCCAACACAGCAACTCGTCAGGGACCAACACGGTTTTGCGGTAGCCCAGGTAATAGTCTTCCAGTGCCACATGGCGGTGCACCACGCGGTCCTTGCGCCAGGCCATCAGCACCACCTGCGCACCCAAGGCGATCAAGAGCGGCATGCTGTCACCGATGGGAGAGCCATTGGCCACATTGCCACCCAAGGTGCCCGACTGGCGCACAGGACGTCCGGCAAACCGATGGGCAAAGTCGTGAACGGCGGGGCGGCGCTCAGCCAGGGCAGCAAAGGCATCGTGGATGCTGACCGCCGCACCGATGGCCACATGGTGCGGGTACTGCTCGATGCGCTGCAACTCTGCCACGCGGGTGATGTCAATCACTTGGTCAAACTGGCGATGCTGCTGCGTGACCCACAGGCCGGCATCGGTGCCGCCCGCCATGATGTGGGCATTTGGAAAACGTGCACGCAGGGGCAGCAACTGTTGCAATGAGGTGGGTAAGGCGTAATGCGGGTCCAGCGGGTCGCGTTGCTGGGCTGATTCAGATGCAGGGACCGCGATGGACGGCTTGGGCGGCGGGTACAGGTGCATGGCCATGGCCGCATCCAAGATGGGGCGGTAGCCGGTGCAACGGCAGAGGTTGCCCGAGATGGCTTCCATGGCCTCTTCACGGCTGACGGCTTTGCCTTGGGCGCGGTTGTACAGGTCGTACAAGCTCATGACAAACCCAGGGGTGCAAAAACCGCATTGCGAAGCATGGTGATCCACCATGGCTTGTTGTACCGGATGCAGTTGGCCGTTGGCCGACAAATCGCTGGCAGTGGTCACTTGCAAGCCGTGGGCCGAATGCGCCATGCGGATGCAGCTGTTGACCGTGTGGGCATGTTCACCCGAGCCCAGCACCACGGTGCAAGCGCCGCAGTCGCCAGAGGCGCAGCCCTCCTTGGTATCGGTGGCACGCAAGTCCTCGCGCAGCAGGTCAAGCAGGGTGCGTGCCGGTGGTACATTGGCAATCGTTTGCCACCGTTCGCGGTGAATCAACTCAAGTTTGGGAAGAGTCATGCAGATTGACGACAGTTGTTTGGAAGCTATTGTTGCACCGGAAATACCCCCTGGAGAACCCGCATGACCGCCCCTTCCTTGCTCAGCCTGAAGGGCATACGAAAGCAATACCCCGCCGTCTTGGCCAATGACGACATCGACCTGCAAGTCATGCCTGGTCAAATCCATGCCATCTTGGGTGAGAACGGTGCGGGCAAGTCCACCCTGATGAAAATCATTTATGGCGCGGTGCAACCCGACGCTGGCGACATCCGTTTCAATGGCCAAGCGGTGCAGATCCGCAACCCGCAGCAAGCCCGAGCTTTGGGCATCAGCATGGTGTTCCAGCATTTCAGCCTGTTTGACACCTTGAGCGTGGCGCAAAACGTTTGGCTGGGTTTGGACAAATCGCTGTCCTTGGCCGAGGTGACCCAGCGCATCCGTGACAAAGCGTCGTTGTATGGTTTGGACATCGCGCCCGAGCGCCCGGTGCACACCTTGAGCGTGGGCGAAATGCAGCGGGTGGAAATCATCCGCGCCTTGCTGTGCGAACCGCGTTTGCTGATTTTGGACGAGCCGACCTCGGTGCTCACACCGCAAGCGGTGGACAAATTGTTTGCGGTGTTGCGCCAGTTGGTGGCCGAGGGTTGCAGCATTTTGTACATCAGCCACAAGCTGCATGAAATTCGCGCTTTGTGCACCCATTGCACTGTGTTGCGTGGCGGGCGTGTCAGCGGCGAATGCATCCCCAGTGAAGAAACCAATGCCTCCTTGAGCCAAATGATGATTGGCAGTGAGCCCCCCGCCTTGGACCACCAACCCAGCATGCCAGGCGATGTGGTCTTGGATGTGCGTGGACTCAGCCTGCCACGTTCCGATCCGTTTGGTACCAACCTGTCGCCCATGAACTTGCAGGTGCGCCGAGGAGAAATCGTTGGCATTGCAGGTGTGTCAGGCAACGGTCAACGGGAGTTGCTCTATGCCTTGAGTGGTGAAGACACCCGTGCGCCAGATGACAGCATTTGTTTGCAAGGGCAGGCGGTGGGTTCGCAAGGACCTGCCCAACGCCGTGCCTTGGGCCTGCATTTTGTGCCCGATGAACGTCTGGGCCGCGGTGCTGTGCCCAGCCTGAGTTTGGCGCACAACCTGTTGCTCACCCGTGATGACGCGGTGGGGCCTACCGGGTGGATCGACATGACCGCTTTGACCCAACAAGCCGAGGCCATCATCGCCCGCTACCAGGTGAAAGCAGCTGGCCCGCAAGCCATGGCGCAGTCGCTGTCGGGTGGCAATTTACAAAAGTTCATTGTGGGCCGCGAGATCGATGCTGCGCCAAAGTTGCTGATCGTGTCGCAACCCACCTGGGGCGTTGACGTGGGCGCTTCGGCGCAAATCCGCGCAGCGTTGCTGGCCCTGCGCGACGCGGGTTGTGCGGTGTTGGTGGTGAGCGAGGAGTTGGACGAACTGTTTGAGCTCTCGGACCGCATGCATGTGATGGCGCAGGGACGTTTGTCACCCTCCATCTCCAGGGCCGATGCGACGGTGGCGCTCATCGGCAGTTGGATGAGTGGTCTGTGGGACCAGACTGATGAAGTGGTGCATTGACATGTTGAAACTCGAAGCCCGTCCCCAGCCCTCCGATTTTTGGCGCATTGCTTCGCCGTTGTTGGCCCTGGTGCTGACCGTCATCTTGGGTGTGTTGTTGTTTGTCGCCTTGGGCAAAGACCCCGTCAAGGGCTTGGCTGTGTTTTTCTGGGAGCCCATCCGAACTGGTTATGCCTTGGGCGAGTTGATGGTCAAAGCCACGCCCTTGTTGCTGATTGCCTTGGGGCTGGCTTTGTGTTTCCGCTCGAATGTGTGGAACATTGGCGCAGAAGGGCAGTACGTCATGGGTGCGGTGTTTGCCACCGGTATTGCTTTGATGGCCGACAAAACCAGCAGCGCTTGGCTGGTGGTGCCCGTGTTGTTGGCAGGCGTATTGGGTGGGATGTTTTGGGCGGGCATCACGGCGTGGCTGCGTGACCGCTTTCATGCCAACGAAATTTTGGTCAGCCTGATGCTGGTGTATGTGGCCATCATGGTCTTGGGCTATTTGGTCTACGGCCCTTGGAAAGATCCCTTGGGCTACAACTTTCCGCAAACCAAAACCTTCGAAGCCGCCACCCAAATTCCGCGTTTGTTCAAAGGCTCACGGGTCAATATCGGTTTGGTGTTGGCGTTGGTGGGCGTGATCGTGATGTGGGTGTTTTTGTTCCGCACCCGCGCAGGATGGGCTCAGCAAATTGGCGGCTTGGCGCCGCAGGCCGCTCGTTACGCAGGCTTTTCCTCACGCCGCGCCATTTGGCTGGCGTTGTTGGTATCGGGTGGTGCGGCAGGTTTGGCGGGGGCTTTGGAGGTGGCGGGGCCCATCGGTCAACTCACGCCTTATGTGCCTGTGGGCTATGGTTTTGCCGCCATCATCGTGGCGTTTGTGGGGCGTTTGCACCCCGTGGGCATGGTGTTTTCAGCCATTTTGATGAGCATGTTCTACATCGGCGGTGAGTTGGCGCAATCGCGTTTGGGACTGCCCAAGTCACTCACCGGCGTGTTCCAAGGCTTGTTGCTGTTCAGTTTGTTGGCCTGTGATGTGTTGATGAATTACCGCTTGCGTTGGGCGCCCAAGCGCATGGAGGTGGTGTGATGGAAACCTATGCTTTGCTGCTGGCAGCGACCCTGAGTGCAGGCACTGTGTTGGCCATTGCCTCCTTGGGTTTGCTGATCAATGAAAAAGCCGGTGTGGTCAATTTGGGCGCCGAGGGCATGATGCTGTGTGCGGCGATTGCGGGATATGCCACCGTGGTGCATACCGGCAGCGATGTGTTGGGCTTGGCCGCAGGCATGGCGGCTGGTGGTGTGCTGGCGTTGATCTTCGGGGCTTTGGTGATTGGCCTCAACACCAACCAATACGCCACCGGTCTGGCGCTGAGTTTGTTTGGCGTGGGCTTTTCGGCGTTTGTAGGCACCGGCTATGTGCAAGCCAAATTGCCTGAACGCATGAAGTTCGAGGTGCCTGTGCTGGCTGATATTCCAGTGATAGGGCCAGCACTGTTCAAGCAGCATCCCATGGTGTATGCGGTCATTCTGTTCACCATCGCCTTGATCTGGTTTTTGGAGCGCAGTCGCAGCGGCCTGGTGTTGCGTGCGGTGGGCGAGTCGCCGCAGTCGGCCCATGCCTTGGGGTATTCGGTGCGTCGCATTCGGTTGGGCGCGGTGGTGTTCGGTGGCGCCTTGTGCGGCTTGGCGGGTGCGTATATCTCCATCATTTACACCCCGCTGTGGGTCGAGGGCATGATCGCCGGCAAGGGCTGGATCGCGCTGGCACTCACCACCTTTGCCACTTGGCGGCCTGCGCGGGTGTTGCTGGGGGCTTATTTGTTTGGCGGGGTCACCATGTTGCAGTTTCACCTGCAGGCCACCGGCATGGAGGTGCCCAGCCAGTTCCTGAGCATGCTGCCTTACCTGGCCACCATCGTGGTGCTGGCGCTGATCTCTCGCAACCCCGAGTGGATTCGGGTCAACATGCCTGCCTCGCTGGGTAAACCTTTTCATACTTGATGTCAGCGACTCAAAGTAAAAACTTTCGATTGACTGACTCTGCTTCAGGGAATACCCGTTTGAAGAAGTCATAATCGCCCTGTTCCCTTCGTCTTCCCATCATCAAAGGAAATTTCATGACAGATTTGTACAAACGCACATGGGTTCGTGCTGCTGCACTGAGCGTGGTGGCTGCGGCCCTCATGGTTGGTTGCGGAAAAAAAGAAGAGCCAAAAACTGAAGCTGCTGCCCCAGCACCTGCCAAGCCTGAGCCTTTGAAAATTGCATTCGCCTACGTCGGCCCTGTGGGTGACGGCGGCTGGACTTTTGCGCATGACAACGCGCGCAAAGCCATTGAAGCCGAGTTTGGCGACAAGGTCAAAACCTCTTTCACCGAAAACGTGTCGGAGTCTGCTGACGCCGAGCGCAATTTCCGTGACATGGTGGCCCAAGGCAACAAACTCATTTTTGGCACCACCTTTGGTTACATGGAGCCCATGCTCAAAGTGGCCGCTGACTCTAAGGACGTCAAGTTTGAACACGCCACCGGCTACAAACAAGCCGAAAACATGCGCACCTACGACAGCCGCACTTACGAAGGTGCTTACATGGCGGGTGTGATCGCTGGCAAGATGACCAAGTCCAACACCTTGGGCGTGGTGGCTTCCATTCCCATTCCTGAAGTGGTTCGCAACATCAACTCCTTCACCATGGGCGCACAGTCGGTCAACCCCAAAGTCAAGACCAAAGTGGTTTGGGTCAACGAGTGGTTCAATCCACCCAAAGAAACCGAAGCCGCCACATCGCTGATCAACAGCGGCGCTGACGTGCTGTTCCAAAACACCGATTCACCTGCCGTGTTGAAAACAGCTGAAGAAAAAGGCAAGCGCGCATTCGGTTGGGACTCTGACATGACCGCCTACGGTCCCAAAGCCCATCTGGCTTCGGCCATCATCAACTGGTCGCCTTACTACATCCAAGCCACCCGTGAAGCCTTGGAAGGCAAATGGGTCGGTGGAACAGGCGTGTGGTGGGGTGTGAAAGAAGGCGCGATCGATATCGTCTCTATCGCTGAAGACGTGCCTGCTGACACCAAGACCAAAGTCGAAGAAATCAAAGCCGGTTTGAAAGATGGCAGCTTTGCCATTTGGAAGGGCCCCTTGGTTGACAACGCCGGCAAAACCCTGCTGAAGAAAGATGAAGTCGCTGACGACAAATTCTTGAGCGGCGTGAACTTCTACGTCAAAGGCGTGGAAGGCAAAGTGCCTGGCAACAAGTAATGCCTCTGGGTATGACTGAGAAAGGCTGCCCTCGGGCAGCCTTTTTTTGCTTCCAAGCCACCCTGTGTGCGTTCATGCTGGGTGGCGCCATGGGCGTTGGGGCCCAAGCAACCCAAGCTTTGCCCAATCCACAGATCACGCCAGGTGCCATTGACCCAGCCATCACCTCTCAAAACTTGCAGTCCACGGTCTGCGTCAAAGGCTATACCGCGACTGTTCGCCCCGATAAGCGCGTGACCAATCGACTTAAACGTCAGCAAATACGGCAGTACCGTTATGACGACACCGACCCCCGACATTACGAACAAGACCATCTGATTCCCTTGAGCATTGGCGGCAACCCCAGTGACCCTCGCAATATGTGGCCGCAACCCCGAGAAGGCGCTTGGGGCGCTGACGAGAAAAATGACCTTGAATTCATTGCTTACCGATTGGTTTGCAGCGGTCAACTGAATTTGCAAGAAGCCCAGCGGCGCATTGCCGCCAATTGGATCGAGGCCTACCAAGCGTGGGTGCCCAGTCATCAACATTTATTACCCAAAGGTCGCCGTGAACGCGCAGATTGAAGCCCAGTTTTGGCACCCTGTGTGCGATGCGCATGACCTGCTTCATGCACCCAAGCCTGTGCAGGTGTTGGGCCAGGATGTGGTGTTGTGGCGCGATTTGCAAGGCAAGGCGCAAGCCTTGATCGACCAATGTCCGCACCGAGGCGCAAGGTTGTCACTGGGCCAAGTCTGTCAAGGGGCGCTGCAGTGTCCCTACCACGGCTGGACCTTCCAAGGCAGCGGCCAATGCGTGAAAGTCCCAGCCATGCCCGACTTCACACCCAGCACAGCGCAGCAAGCCCGTGCGGTGGCGGTGCAAGAAGCCTATGGCTTGGTGTGGGTGTGTTTGCATACCCAAACAGGCTCCGCCTTGACCACCACCAACCAAGTGCTGCCGCCATTTGCCGCAGAAGCAAACGACCATTTACGTAAATTGAACGCCGGTCCTTACGAGGTGGCCACCAGCGCACCGCGCATCGTGGAAAACTTCCTTGACATGGCGCATTTTGGTTTTGTGCATGCCGGTTGGTTGGGCGACGCTGCGCATGCGGCGATTCCTGATTACCAAGTCGAAGCCACAGCGCAGGGGTTCAAGTTGGTGAACGCCCAAGCTTGGCAACCGCAGTCCAGTGCATTGGCCTCCCAAGGTGCGATGGTGGCCTATACCTACGAGGTCAGCCAACCGTACAGCGCGGTGCTCACCAAAGTGCCAGATGCCGCCAGTGGCGTGAAGCCTGGCTATGAAGAATCCATCGCTTTGTTTATTCAACCCATGGCACCCGAACACAGCCGAGTGTGGTTTCGCATGGCGATTGCCGACTTTGATGCGCCTGCAGCAAAAGTACTGGCGTTTCAAGACACGATTTTTTTGCAGGACAAACCGGTGCTGGAGTCGCAGCGCCCACGCTTGCTGCCATTGAAGGCTGGGGCAGAATCCCATGTGGCGGTGGACAAAGGCTCGGTGGTCTACCGCCGCTTTTTGCAACAACAGGGCATTACTTTTGGAGTGTGTTGAATGAATTTCGCAGCCATACCCGCTGAGCGTTTGCCAGACTTGCTTCGCGCCATGCCCAAAACCGAGTTGCACATGCACATCGAAGGCTCTTTGGAACCCGAGCTGATTTTTGCTTTGGCCCAACGCAACAAGGTGCGCTTGCGCTACCAAAGCGTGGAAGAACTTCGCGCGGCCTATGCGTTCACCAATTTGCAAAGCTTTTTGGACATCTACTACGCCGGTGCCAGTGTGTTGCAACAGCCGCAAGATTTTTACGACATGGCTTGGGCCTACTTTTTACGCGCCAAGGCGGACAACGTGGTGCATGCCGAAATCTTTTTCGACCCGCAAACCCACACCGCCCGCAAAGTGTCCATGCGCACCGTCATCACCGGTTTGCACCGCGCCTGCGTGGATGCGCAAAGTCAGTTGGGCATCAGCTCGTCCTTGATTTTGTGTTTCTTGCGGCATTTGTCGGAGGACGAAGCCTTTGACACCTTCGAGGAGGCTTTCCCTTTCAGAGACAAGTTCATCGGGGTGGGTTTGGACTCCAGTGAACGCGGCCATCCGCCCGAGAAGTTTGAGCGGGTGTTCAAGCGTGCGGCTCAACTCGGTTTCAAACTGGTGGCGCATGCTGGTGAAGAAGGACCACCTGCTTATATATGGAGCGCCTTGGATGTGCTCCACGCCCAGCGCATTGACCATGGCGTTCAAGCCATTCACGACACGGCTTTGATGGCGCGTTTGGCCAAGGAGCGCATGCCCTTGACGGTCTGCCCTTTGTCCAACCAAAAGCTGTGTGTCTTCCCCGACTTGTCGCACCACAACGTGGGGCAGATGTTGGACCAGGGCTTGTGCGTCATGCTCAATTCAGACGATCCTGCTTACTTTGGTGGCTATTTGAACGACAACTACCTGCAAACTTTTGCCGCCTTGAATCTGAATGCCCAGCACGCCTACCAATTGGCCAGCAACAGCTTTGAGGCCAGCTTTGTGTCGTCGGACCAAAAAGTGATGTGGCATCAGCAGTTGGATGCGTGCTTTGCGAAGTTTGGGGCTTAGAAAGTCACTTAATTGATCCAGTTGTCCAATGACAACTGAGGTACGCGCTTAAAGTCGCGGGTGTTGTTGGTCACCACGGTTGCGCCCAGACTCAGGGCGTGGGCGGCAATCATCAAGTCATTGCTGCCGATCAACTTGCCCTTGGTTTTCAAGGCATGCCGAATATGGGCATAGTGCATGGCCGCTTCATGGTTCCAATCAAGCGCTTTGATGTGTTGGCCCAGCAACGCAACAGCGGAGCGGTTTTCTTCCACACGGTTGGAAGCTTGCACACCGTACTGAAGTTCAGCCCATGTGACCATCGACATCGCCAAGTGGTTTGGGCTGATGCTTTGCAAGCGCTTGATCAGACTGGGTGAATTGCGCCTGAGCAGGGCCACGCAGGTGTCTGTATCCAAGAGGTACAAAGCGCTCAAAGGCTTTCCCGCTCTTGAACGGCTTGGTCTTCAAGCGTGGCCATGAAGTCTTCGCTGACCTGGGGGCCAAGGCTTAAAAAATCCGCCCAATTGTCTGGCCGTGGAGACAACACCAGATCGTCGCCAATTTTGCGTATGTAGACTGTTTTTATCGTCTCTGGAAAGCGAAATGCCAACGGGATGGTCACGATTTGGCTCCGGTTGTTGGTGCCCACTCGGGCGGTGGTGAGGGTCATAAGTTACTCCATTTGCCAGCTACAAAAGTATGTGGCACTTACGAAATTTTGTCAATCGACTTACAAACTGCGCCAAGCGCTTGCTAGCATGGGCTGATGCACGACATCTTGTTGGTAGGCGGTGGACTGGGGGGCTTGGCCACGGCGTTGGCCTTGGGGCAAGCCGGAGTGGCTACGCACTTGTTTGAACAAAGCCCCGCGTTCACTGAGTTGGGCGCAGGCATTGGTTTGGGGCCCAACGCGCTGCGGCGACTGCAAGGCTGGGGCGTTGGGGAGGCGCTGCAAGCCAAAGGCTTTGTGCCTTCACAGCTCGAAGTGATGGACGTGAAAACCGGCCAGCAATTGGGCTGTTTGCCCATGGCAAAGACGTTTGAGCAACGCTATGGTGTGCCTTACCTCACCATCCACCGAGCGGACTTACACCAGGTTTTACTGAATGCTGTGCAGGCCGAGGAAAAGACCCAACTCCACCTCGGCCACCGCTTGCAGCAGTTGCAATCCCAAACCTCTTGCGTGGACAGCCAATGGCAGGACCCCCAAGAACGAGTGGTCGAACACGTAAGTCAAGCGCTGATAGGCGCTGACGGTATCAACAGCAAGCTTCGTGAACTGGCATGGCCGTCATCCCAGCTGCAAGCCAGTGGTCACTGGGCTTACCGCACCCTGTTGCCGCGTCATACCCTGCCTGCTGCGTGGCGGGGGGATGCTATGGGTTTGTGGTTGGGGCCGCGTTTGCATGTGGTGCATTACCCCGTGCGTGGTGGCGAATGGTTGAATGTGGTGGTGTTGGTTGAAACGAGCGATACCGCGCAAACCCCAGGCTGGGACAGCCAACGCAGTGCAGCGCAAACCGCCCACGATTTACAAACAGCCCTTCGGGGCAGTTGCAGCCGCTTGCAAGACTTGGTCCGCATGAGCGAATCGTGGCGGGCATGGGCTTTGTTTGACCGTCACCCTTTGCAAAGCGCAGATGACTTGGCACGGGGCAGGCTGGCTTTATTGGGCGATGCGGCGCATCCCATGCTGCCGTATTTGGCCCAAGGTGCGGGCATGGCCATCGAAGACGCAGACACATTGGCGCAGTGTTGGTTACAAGCGGGGCTGAGCGTTGAGCAACGTTTGCAAGCCTATGCGCAAGCCCGTTGGCAACGTGTGGCCAAGGTACAAGCCAGAGCCAGGCGCAATGCGCGCTTGTTTCACGCCAGTGGTGCCTTGGCTTGGGGACGGGACCTTGCCATGCGTTGGGGTGGGGCAGCGGTCATGGACATGCCGTGGTTGTACGGTGGCTAGGGCTGTATGGCGGCAAGGGCTGTGTCATTGCGAGCGCAGCGAAGCAATCTGTAGATCGCTTCGTCGCTAGGCTCCTCGCGATGACGAATTATCGCGATGACGGCGTTAAAGGCGTCCCAGCAACAACCATTCCATCAGCGCTTTTTGCACATGCAAGCGGTTTTCGGCTTCATCCCACACCACCGACTGCGGACCGTCAATCACCTCGGCTTGCACTTCCTCACCACGGTGGGCAGGCAGGCAGTGCATGAACAGCGCGTCTGGCTGCGCAGCAGCCATCATGGGTTCGTCCACACACCAAGCTGCGAACGCTTGGCGCCGTGCATCGTTTTCCGCCTCATAGCCCATGCTGGTCCACACGTCTGTGGTCACCAAGTCTGCGCCTTGGCAAGCTTGTAAGGGGTCTGCGAATACTTTGAAGCAGTCGGCATTTTTCACACCTGCCACGGCTTGGTTCACCTCGTAGCCACTGGGGGTGCTGACATGCACCGTGAAGCCCAGCAGGTCAGCCGCTTGCAGCCAGGTGTTGGCCATGTTGTTGCCGTCGCCCACCCACGCCACCACTTTGCCTTTGAGGCAGTCCAAGGGTTTGTTCACATCACCTCGGTGTTCGATGAAGGTGAACAAATCGGCCAAGATTTGGCAGGGGTGAAACTCGTTGGTTAAACCATTGATGACCGGCACCCGCGAATTGGCGGCGAAGCGCTCGATCTTGGTTTGCTCGTAGGTGCGGATCATCACCAGGTCCACCATGCGGCTGATGACTTTGGCGCTGTCTTCAATCGGTTCAGCGCGTCCTAATTGGGAGTCGCCCGTGGTCAGGTGCACCACCGCGCCACCCATTTGGTACATGCCCGCCTCAAAGCTGATGCGGGTGCGTGTCGAGGCCTTTTCGAAAATCATGGCCAAGGTGCGGTCGGTCAAGGGTTGGTGTTTCTCATAGGCCTTGAATTTGGCCTTGATCAGCGCGGCACGGTTGAACAGGTAGGCGTAGTCGTCTACCGACAAATCGGTGAATTGCAAATAATGTTGCAGGGACTTGCGCATGTCAGTCCTTCGGGGTGTTCAAAAAGTTTTTCACCAAGGGCACCAAGAGGGCCACCACTTCATCAGCTTCCGCCTCTGTCATCGTGAGGGGCGGCAACAGTCGAATGACACTCTCGGCGGTCACGCTCAACAGCAAGCCTGCTTCCAGTGCGATGCCCATCAAGGGGCCGCAAGGCCGGTCCAACTCGATACCCATCATCAAGCCTTGGCCGCGGATGTCTTTCACGCCAGGCACGTCTTTGAACTCACGCTCAAATGCCGCTTTGAAATGCAGGCCCAACTGGTGGGCGTGGTCCAGCAAACCGTCTTCTTCCATGATGCGCAGGGTTTCCACACCGGCACGCATGGCCAAAGGGTTGCCGCCGAAGGTGGTGCCGTGGTTGCCAGGCTGAAATATGCCCGCTGCTTTGGGTCCGGCCACCACCGCGCCAATTGGCACACCCGAGCCCAAGCCTTTGGCCAAGGGCATGACATCGGGCTGGATACCGGCCCATTGGTGGGCAAACCATTTGCCGGTGCGACCGATGCCGCATTGCACCTCATCAATCATCAAGAGCCAGTCTTGCGCATCACACAGAGCACGAATATCGCGCAGGTAGTCGGCACGCATCGGGTTGATGCCGCCTTCACCTTGGATGGTCTCGAAAAACACCGCCACCACATTGGGGTTGCCATGCGTGGCCTTTTTCAGGGCATCGATATCGTTCAGAGGCACCCGAATGAAACCTTCCACCAACGGTCCAAAGCCTTTTTGGATTTTTTCGTTGCCGGTGGCGCTCAAGGTGGCGATGCTGCGGCCATGAAAGGCCCGCTCGTACACCACGATTTCGGGGCGCTCGATGCCTTTGTCGTGGCCGAACTTGCGCGCCATCTTCAAGGCCGCTTCGTTGGCCTCCAGACCCGAATTGCAAAAGAAGGCATTGGTCATGCCCGACAACTCGACCAGCTTGTCCGCCAGTTGCTGCTGCAAGGGGATGTGGTAATAGTTACAGCTGTGCATCATTTTGCCGACCTGGTCTTGCAAAGCAGGGGTCAGCTTGGGGTGGGCGTGGCCCAAGGTGTTGACGGCAATACCCGCCAGAGCGTCCAAGTAGCACTTGCCTGCCGTGTCCCACACCCGCACACCTCGGCCATGCGACACCGTCATCGGCAGTCGGCCATAGGTGTTCATCAAATGGGCAGCGGGGTCGTGGGCGGCAGACATGTCTCTTCCTTCGCAACAAATGAAATCGGCTCAGCAGCCGTGCTGGCTGGAGCCGTGGACGCCGATTCTAGGGGCTCTGGGGTGTCAGAACCGTGAAATACCCCCAGCCTAGAATGAAATGGTGCAAAGCAACAATTCCAAAGAAGTCATCATCCTAGGCGTGACCATCAGCGGTCAGACCTTTCGCCCCAGTGACTGGGCCGAGCGTTTGGCGGGGGTGATGAGCAGCATCCGACCAGGCGGTGCCATTCCTGGTGACCATTTGAGTTATTCCCCTTGGTGTGTGCCCAACACCCACAACGGCCAAAAATGCGTGGTGGTGAACAGCGATATCCGCGACGCCAATGTCATGGCTTGGGACTTTTTGATGGGGTTCGCCAAGGACAACAACTTGCAGTTGATCCACCCAGACCCTTGAGGCGCCCATGAAAAAACCGCCCCAAGGGGCGGTTTCTCATTTTTTCTTTGCCAACAGCGCACCGGTTTCAAACGGCAGCCTGCGTCAGCAGGCTGGGCTGGATGCCTGAATCGTCAGGCGGCGAGGGCCAGGGCTTTCACCTTGGCGGCCAGGCGGCTCTTGTCGCGAGCAGCCTTGTTTTTGTGGAAGATCTGCTTGTCAGCAATGATGTCCACCACGGATTGCATCTTGCCAAACAGTTCGGCAGCTTTGGTTTTGTCGCCAGCTTGAACTGCTTTTTCAACGTTTTTCACCGCAGTGCGGTATTTGGAGCGCAACGAGCTGTTGGCTTCGTTCAGTTTGACGTCTTGCCGGGCGCGTTTGCGGCCCGACGCAAGGCGTGGGTTCTTTTTCTTGGGTTTGGCTGAGGCCATGGTTGTTCCTTTTGGGGTCTGAAGATGATGCTGGCAAAGCCGGTAATTGTAACAAACCCCCAAGCCGCGGCCTTTCCTGGGCGCTACACTCGTCCGGTGAGCCTTTTCAAGTCCGCTTCTACCGTGTCCTTGTGGACCTTGGCCTCGCGCATCACCGGTTTTGCGCGGGAGACCTTGGTTGCCACCGTTTTCGGCGCCAATGCGCTGACCGACGCCTTCAATGTGGCGTTTCGCATCCCCAATTTGTTCCGCCGCTTGTTCGCAGAAGGTGCTTTTGCCCAAGCCTTTGTGCCGGTGCTGGCGTCGACCCGCGCCGAGCAGGGTGACGACGCCACGCGTGCATTGATCGACAAAGTGGCCAGCGTGCTGCTGATGGCGGTGGTGACGCTCAGCCTGCTGGGCGTGTTGGCCGCGCCTTGGTTGGTTTGGGCGATGGCCAGCGGTTTGAAGCAATCGGCGCAGGGCATGGACACCGCCATCCACCTGACGCGGCTGATGTTCCCCTACATTGCTTTCATGTCGATGGTGGCCTTGTCGGCAGGTATCTTGAACACCTGGCGGCGCTTTGCGGTACCAGCCGCCACACCGGTGCTGTTGAATGTGTGCATGATCAGCGCCGCCTTATGGGGTGCGCCTTGGTTGGCCACCCAAGGTATCGAGCCGATTTACGCCATGGCGGCAGGTGTCATGCTGGGCGGCGTGCTGCAACTGGCGGTGCAATTGCCGGCATTGCGAAGTTTGGGCGTGTTGCCGCGTTTGGGCTTGTGGCCCCAAAGCCTGAAAGCCGCTTGGCAAGACGCAGGCACCCGCCGCATTCTGTCGCTGATGGCCCCGGCTTTGTTGGGTGTGGGCGTGGCGCAGTTGTCGCTCATCATCAACACCCAAATCGCTTCGCATCTGACGCCCGGCAGCGTGAGTTGGATCAGCTATGCCGACCGCCTGATGGAGTTTCCGATCGCCTTGCTGGGCGTGGCCTTGGGCGCGGTGCTGATGCCTCAGCTCGCTTCTGCGCAGGTTAAAGGTGACGCAGACGCTTATTCGGCCATGCTGGACTGGGGTTTGCGACTGGTGCTGGTGTTGGCGTGGCCTTGCGCCTTGGCCTTGCTGGTGTTTGCCCAGCCGCTGGTGGCGGTGCTCTACCACTATGGCGCTTTCACCGACCGCGATGTGGCGCAGACCACGCTGGCCTTGATGGGCTACGGTGTGGGCGTGCTGGGTTTGGTGGCCATCAAGGTGCTGGCGCCCGGTTTCTTTGCCAAACAAGACACCCGCACGCCTGTGAAGATCGCGGTGGTGGTGCTGGTGTTCACCCAAGTCATGAACTTGGTGTTGGTGCCTTACTTGGCCCATGCCGCGCTGACCCTGTCCATTGGCTTGGGGGCCTTGCTCAACGCCTTGTGGCTGCTCATCGGTTTGCGGCGCAACCGCAGTTTTGTGGCCAAAGCAGGCTGGGGCATGCTGCTGCTGCGGGTGCTGTTGGCGTCTGCCGCCATGGGTGCTGTGTTGTTCTATGCCGCCGGTCATTGGGATTGGACGGCATTGCGCGCCACGCCTTGGGTGCGCATCGGTGTGATGGCAGGCGTGTTGACCGCCAGTGCTGTGGTTTATTTCGCCAGTTTGCGGGGTCTTGGAATGGATCTGCGTGCGCTTTGGCGCCGCTGAAGGCATGATCACGCCATGGACGACATCCTGAAACTGCCCACCGCACTCGATTACTTCAGCACCTTGGTGCAAAGCGACGAGGAGTTTCCGTTGCTGGAAACAGCGATCAGCCTGGCGCAGGACGAATTTCCGGCACTCGACATCGAGCAGGTCTTGGGTGAGGTGGATTTGTTGGCCGCCAGATTCAAGCGTCGTCTCATGCCCCAAGCCGAGCCCTTGGACAAATTGCGCGAGCTGAACCAATTTTTCTATCAAGAGCTTCGTTTTGCGGGCAATGTCAACCATTACGACGATCCCCACAACAGTTACCTGAACATCGTGATGACCAGGCGTTTGGGTATTCCCATCAGCTTGGCGGTGCTCTGGTTGGAATTGGGACACAGCATTGGCTTGAAGGTGCACGGGGTCAGTTTCCCGGGGCATTTTTTGGTCAAGCTGGATCTGGTTTACCCCCAAGAAGGACATGTGGTGATTGATCCGTTCAGTGGCGAGTCACTGAGCCGGGATGATTTGGCGGAGCGGCTCATTCCTTGGTTGCCGGGGGCCAAACCTGGCAAGCCACATGCCGTGTCAGATGACGCCCTGTCGTTTCACCTCGAACCCGCCGAGCCCCGCGACATCATTGCCCGCATGCTGCGTAATTTGCATGAAATCTATCGCCGCCAGGGCGATGACGAGCGGTTGCTGAAGGTGCGTGCCAGGTTGGCGGTGTTGTTACCAGAGTAGATTGCTTCGGCCTTCGGCCTCGCAATGACAGGCCTCGCAATGACAGGCCTCGCAATGACGTCATTGCGAGCGCAGCGAAGCAATCTAGTTGATCACCACCGCCGCGCCATTTCCCTTGTCGGCAATCACGCCAATGCGGTACACCTGCTCGCCCAAATCCGCCAAAGTTTTGGCGCAAGCATCAGCGGCAGAGGCGTCCAGCACCAACACCATGCCAATGCCGTTGTTGAAGGTGCGGCACATCTCGGCCTCGTCAATGCCCGCCGTGGTTTGCAGCCAGCTAAAGAGTTCGGTACGCGGCCAGCTGGCACGCTGTAGGTGCGCGGCGCAGTGATCCGGCAGCACGCGGGGAATGTTCTCGGTCAAGCCGCCGCCGGTGATGTGTGCCAGTGCTTTGATGGGGTGTGCTTTCAAAGCCGCCAACACCGACTTCACATACAACCGCGTGGGTGCCATCAGCGCCTGTTTGAAGGGCTGGCCGTCCAAGGTGGCGGGCAAATGGGCAGCCGCTCTGTCAATGCACTTACGCACCAAGCTAAAGCCATTGGAATGCACGCCGCTGGACGCCAAGCCCAGCACCACGTCGCCGGGCTTCACATCCTTGCCCGTCAAAATCTTGCTCTTTTCCACCACGCCCACCGCAAAACCCGCCAAGTCGTATTCGCCAGCGGGGTACATGCCGGGCATTTCGGCGGTTTCGCCGCCAATCAAGGCGCAGCCTGACAGCTCGCAGCCCTTGGCAATGCCGCCCACCACCGCAGCAGCGGTGTCCACGTCCAGCTTGCCGCAGGCAAAGTAGTCGAGGAAAAACAGCGGTTCAGCACCTTGCACCAGCACGTCATTCACGCTCATGGCCACCAAGTCGATGCCCACGGTGTCGTGCATATGCCATTCAAAAGCCAATTTCAGCTTGGTGCCCACGCCATCGGTGCCACTCACCAACACCGGTTCTTTGTAATTTTTGGGTACTTCAAACAAAGCGCCAAAGCCGCCAATGCCCGCTAAAACGCCATCACGCATGGTTTTTTTGGCCAAGGGCTTGATGCGTTCAACCAAGGCGTCGCCTGCGTCAATGTCAACGCCTGCGTCTTTGTAGGAAAGGGGAGTGTTCATGGGCACGGGGCGCGTCAAGCGCCTGAGGGTCGGTCGATAGAATGGCGCATTCTAAATCCCGGGGCCTTTGCTGCCTGATGTCCTCTACCCTTGACAACCGTCTCATCGCCGCCTGGCTGGCCATTGGCGTGGCCTTGGGCTGTTTGTTGTGGTGGCTGGCGCCGGTCCTCGCACCCTTTCTGATTGCGGGTGTCATGGCTTATGTGCTCTCACCCGTGGTCGCCAAACTGGAACGCGTGACCCAATGGCCCAAAGTGCTCTTGGTGGTGCTGGTTGAGTTGATTTTTTTGCTTTTGGTGCTGGCGGTGGTGGCCCTGGTGGTCCCCGTGTTTTTCAAAGAAGCGGCCCGCATGCAAGCCCAATTGCCGGCTTTCTTGGGCGAGCTGCAAACCCAATTGGCGCCCACCCTGGCCAGTCTGGGCATCGAGGTTCAGTTTGACCCGCAATCGGTGAAGTCTTTTTTGAGTGATCACGTGGCGTCCATGTGGGAAAACGGCTTGTCCTCCCTGCTCACTTCCTTGCAAATTGGCGGCAGTGTGGCTTTGGCATTGGTGGGCAACCTGGTGCTGGTGCCGGTTGCCTTGTTTTATTTGCTGCTCGATGGCCACCATGTGCTGAGCCATTTGCGCGACTGGGTGCCCCTCAAGGCCAAGGACAGCGTGGCTGGTTTTGTACAGGAAGCCGATCAGGTGCTGGGTGAATATGTGCGGGGCCAACTGCTGGTGATGTTGATGTTGTCGGTGTACTACGTGGTCGGCTTGTCCTTGTTTGGGCTGACTGTGGCTTGGCCCATTGGCATCTTCACGGGTTTGGCGGTGTTTGTGCCTTATGTCGGTTTTGGCGTGGGGTTGTTGTTGGCGGCTTTGTCAGGCTATTTGGAGATGGCGCCGATGCAAGCCACGGTCATGCTGGCGGTGGTGTTTGGCTTGGGTCAAATCATCGAAAGCTTTGTGCTGACACCTCGTTTGATCGGTGAGCGTATCGGTTTGCATCCCTTGGTGGTGATTTTTGCCTTGCTGGCGTTCGGTCAGTTGCTGGGCTTTGTGGGTGTGTTGATCGCCTTACCGGCCAGTGCCGTGCTGCTGGTGGCGCTGCGCCGATTGCGGGCACGTTACTTTGCCAGTCGCTTGTATGCAGGTTGAATCTTCTGTGAATCGATCGGCATGAAACAAATCGCTTTGGACATTGGCGTGTCTGTTGGCCCCAGCCTGGCCAACTTTTACCCCGGCCACAATGCCGCTGCATTGGCCCATATCGAGTTGTGGATGGCTGGCAGCACCCGCTCGCCTGTTCCGACCTACCTTTGGGGTGAGCACGGTTCGGGCAAAACCCATTTGCTCCAAGCCGTGGCCCAGCACATCAAAGGGCAGGGGGCTGTGGTCGGTTGGATGGACGCCAGCACCGCACAGCCCGCAGACTTCAATCCCGATTGGGAGGTGTTGGTGCTCGACGATGTCCAGCAGTTTTCAGCCGTTCAACAACACGCCGCCTTCAATTGGTTTGTCAACGCAGCCACGCCTGGGGAGGGGCGCCAGCCTTGGGTATTGGCAGCAGGCAGCTTGCCACCGCAAGATCTGCATTTGCGAGAAGACTTGCGCACGCGTTTGGGTTGGGGCCATGTGTTTCACCTCCAGTTGCTGGATGACGAGCAGCGCCGCGAGGTGCTGGTGCGTCATGCGCAGGCCTTGGGCATGAGTTTGAACCACGATTTGCTGGACTATTTGCTGACCCGTTTCAGCCGCGATCTGGGTCACCTCATGGACCTGCTGCAACGCTTGGACAGTTATGCATTGCAAACCAAACGCCCCCTCACCATCCCCTTGCTGCGCGCCATGCTGGACGAAACATGAAACTGGCCCTGTTTGACCTTGACCATACCTTGCTGCCGCTGGACTCCGATCAGTCCTGGGGCGAATTCACCCTGGAGTTGGGCTGGGTCGACCCCCACACCTTCCAAGCCCAGAACAATGCGTTTTATGCGGATTACCAAGCGGGCTGCTTGGACATCCACGACTACGTGCGCTTCTCCACCAGTGCCATCCGGCAAAAGGGCCAAGCCGCAGCCGAAGAGGCCCATGCCCTGTTCATGGAGCGTGTGATTCGCCCCGCCTTGTTGCCCTCTGCCTTGGACTTGGTGGCCATGCACCGCACCCGTGGCGAGAGACTGGTGATGGTGACCGCCACCAATGAATTCGTCACCCGCCCGATCGCCCATGCCCTGGGCATGGACGTGTTGTTGGCGGTCGAACTGGTGCGTGACGACACTGGATGGTTCACCGGAGACATCGCTGGAGTGCCCACATTGCGTGAGGGCAAGGTCATTCGTGTGCAGCAATGGTTGGCCGAGCAAGGCACCCGTTTGGAGGATGTCGAGGCCACGTTCTACAGCGATTCCATGAATGACCTGCCCTTGTTGGAACAGGTGCAACACCCAGTGGTGACCAATGGCAGTCCCGCCCTCAAGCAAATCGCGCGTGAGCGTGGTTGGCGTATCCTCGACCTTTTCGAGAGCCCATGATTAAACAAATGATCGATCGCTTGCTGGGCAAACCAGCCGCAGCGTCCAAATCCAAATTTGGCAAACGCCGCGTCATCAGCGAACAAGAACACCGCATCGACCACGAGTTGGTGGATGAACGCGCCTTGCATGTGGTGCGCACCCTGCAAGAGCGCGGCTTTGTGGCTTATATCGTTGGAGGCGCAGTGCGGGACCTGTTGGTCGGCCTCAAGCCGAAAGACTTTGACGTCGCCACCAATGCCACGCCTGAGGAGGTGAAGGCCTGTTTCCGCCGTGCGTTCATCATTGGGCGGCGCTTTCGCATCGTCCACGTGGTGCATGGCCGTGGCCGGGACCACGAGGTGATCGAGGTGTCGACCTTTCGTGCCTACTTGGAGAGCCAAGACGCCGAGCAAGTCAGCGGCAACGAACGAACCAGCAAAAAAGCGCTGTCCAACATGACCCATGCGGTCGATGCCAGCGGACGGGTGCTTCGCGACAACGTCTGGGGCCCGCAAGACGAAGATGCCGCCCGCCGCGACTTCACGGTCAACGCCATGTACTACGACCCCCACACGGGCGATGTGATCGACTACCACCACGGTTACGAAGACGCCAAAAAGCGCGTCATCCGCATGATTGGCGACCCGGCGGCGCGTTACCGCGAAGACCCGGTCCGCATCATCCGGGCTGTGCGTTTTGCCGCCAAACTCAGCCAACTGGGCTTTACTTTGGAGCCACGCACCGCCAAGCCCCTGAAGGCCATGGTCAAACTGCTGGCCGATGTGCCGCAAAGTCGCTTGTTCGATGAAATGCTCAAGCTCTTGCAGACCGGGCATTCCTTGGCCAGCATCCAGCAACTCAAGGTCTTGGGTCTGGCCAAAGGCATTTACCCGCTGCTGGATGTGGTGGTCGAACGTGCCGACACCCCGTTTGTCAGCGCGGCTTTGCAAGACACCGACCGCCGTGTGGGCGAGGGCAAACCAGTCGCCCCCAGCTTTTTGCTGGCCTGCGTGCTGTGGGCCGATGTGCGCGAAGGCTGGCAAGCCCGCACTGGCCAAATGCCCATTTACCCAGCGCTGCAAGAAGCCATCGAAGACGTGTTCAACATGCGCATTGGAGATGTCTCAGGGCGTGGCAAGTTGGCGGGGGACATGCGTGAAATTTGGACCATGCAACCACGCTTTGAAAAACGCACGGGCAGCGGCCCCTTTGGACTGGTGGACCAGGCGCGGTTTCGAGCGGGTTTTGACTTCCTGTGCTTGCGTGCCGAGGTGGGAGAGATCGACATCGAGCTGGCCGACTGGTGGGAGGAATTCCAACACGCGGATGACGATGCCCGGGTCAGCCTGATCCAAGCGGTGCGCCCCGCACCGCGTGCTGTCAAAGCCGATGGCTCGGAAGCCCCCCGCAAGCGCACCCGTCGTCGTCGCAAACCAGGCGCTGCTGCAGCCGATGGTGGCAACCCCGCTGCGTGAGCCTGTCGCGGCTTTTGTCGCGCTGGGGGCCAATTTGGGCGATGCCGCACAGACTGTGGGGGCCGCCCTGTCTGATTTAGCGAAGTTGCCGCACACCCGGTTGGTGCAAGCCTCTGCCTTGTATGAAACTGCCCCTCATCAGGCGCAAGGCCCGGTGTATGTGAACGCGGTGGCCCATCTGCTCACGCACCTGAACGCCCCTGATTTACTGGTTGCGCTGCAGACTTTGGAGCAAGCCGCGGGACGGGTGCGCAGTTACACCAACGCACCACGCACCTTGGATCTGGATGTTGTGTTTTACGGCGACGCCACCATCAGCAGTGGCCGTTTGACTGTGCCGCATCCACGCTGGGCCGAGCGGGCTTTCGTGCTCTGGCCCTTGCAGGATGTCGCGCCACACCTGGTCAGTTCTGACATGTTGGCTGCCGTGGCCGATCAGCAGGTGTCTCGCTTGCCCTGAGGTTATTGAGAGAGTTTCTCGGCCTCGCTGATTTGCGATTCAAAGTAGCGCTGAAAGCCATAAGCCAGGCTGGACAGCAGAGCCGTGGTGCCCACCATCATGGACAAGACCAGTGCGATGACGGTCAACCAATTGGTGCGCCCGATCGCATCTTGGGCATCGATTGAGGGGTTGAACTGGCTGTTCCAGTTGTCGGCCGACATCAGTCCCCAATACAAGGCGTTGATCGCACTGGTTGCAATCGTGATGCCCAAAATCGGGACCAAAAACCAGCTCAAGGGATCGTCCAAACCCATGGTGTCAGCGCGCTCGAACCCATACAGGCCCAAGAAAGTCAGGATGGTCATGAGCCAGCCCCAGGAGTCGCGCAAGCCGAACATGTAAAAACGGTGCAAACCCAGTGGGCCGCCTAAAAAGCTCAGCCAAGTGGCCAGTGTTTTGTTTTTCATGGGCGGGATTATCGGTTTGGCATTGTCAACTCGCTGGCGGGAAGGGTATCTCCCGCCCCCAAGCTCTTTTGCATCAACACCGTGTCCAGCCATCGGTCGTGTTTCCAGCCACTCGCTTTCAGGATGCCGGTGTGCTCAAAGCCCAAACTGCGGTGCAAACCGATGGATCCTGCATTGGCCGAGTCGCCAATCACCGCCAGCATTTGCCGAATGCCCAGCAACTCGCAATGGCGCATCAGTTCGGCCAGCAAGGCCCGCCCCAAGCCACGCCCGGCTTGATCAGGGTGGATGTAGACCGAATCCTCGGCCAAAAACCTGAAGGCCGGCCGGGGGCGGAAAACCCCGGCATACGCAAACCCCAGCACCTGATTGCCTCGGCTGGCCACCAGGTAGGGCAAGTCCTTGGCCAGCACATCGGCGCGGCGGCGGTTCATCTCGGTCAGGTCTGGGGCGTCCAATTCGAAGCTGCCCGTGCCGTGCAGCACATGGTGGCCGTAAATTGCGGTGATGGCGGGCATATCGGCCTCGGTCGATGGGCGAATCAGGAGGGGGAGTGAGGTCATGTGCTTGGCGGTCTATAATCTCAGGCTTTTCAGCGAGCGCTGGCCGGGTGGTCAAGTCGCGTGTCTCATCGCTGAATCAAAGTCTGCACCCAAGGATAAACCATGGTCGTCATCCGACTTTCTCGCGGCGGTTCTAAAGCCCGTCCGTTTTTCAACATCGTCGTCGCCGACAAACGTGTTCGCCGTGACGGCCGTTTCATCGAGCGCGTTGGTTTTTACAACCCCATCGCCGCAGGTGGCGAAGAGCGTTTGCGCATTGCCACTGACCGCCTGAACTACTGGGTGGGCGTCGGTGCCCAAACATCTTCCACCGTTGACCGCCTGATCAAACAGGCCGGCAAAGCGGCCGCCTAAGTCCACACCCCCATGCAGCCCGCTTGGGAGCCTGCTGAATTACCAGCGGACGCCATCGAAGTCGGGCGCATTTTGGACGCCTGGGGGCTCAAAGGCTGGTTCAAGGTCTTGCCCCACAGCGCCTCGCCTGAGGCGCTGTTTTCTTCCAAACGCTGGTTTTTACAACCGAACGAACGCGGCGCCTCTCCATTCAAGGGCACCGTGTTGTTGCGTGTGCGTGAGGCCAAAGAGCATTCGGACAGTGTGGTGGCTGCGGCCCACGACCTCGACGACCGTGACATCGCCGAAAGCCTCAAGGGTGCTCGGATTTTTGTGCAGCGTTCCTCATTTCCCTCCACCGGCACCGACGAGTATTACTGGGTTGATCTGATAGGCCTCCAAGTGCGCAACCGTGAGGGCGTCGAACTGGGCGAGGTCAAGGAACTGCTGTCCACCGGGCCACAAACCGTGTTGGTGTTGTCTCAAGCCTCGCCTGAACCCGATGCCAAGCCGATCGAGCGCATGATCCCCTTCGTCAATGCCTACATCGACCAAGTGGACATCCCAGCGGGCCTGATCCTGGTGGACTGGCAAGCAGACTACTGAGCGCCATGCGGGTCGATGTCATCACCCTGTTCCCAGAGCTGATCGAGGCGTTTTTGCCCGTGGGTGTGACCCGTCGCGCCTATGAAAGCGGTCTGGTCGATGTGCATTGCTGGAACCCCCGTGACTTTGCCGAAGGCAATTACCGCCGGGTCGACGACCGGCCCTTTGGTGGTGGTCCGGGCATGGTCATGTTGGCGCAACCTTTGTCGGATTGCCTGGCAACCATCCGGGCAGAGCGTGGTCAAGACCGCCACACTGCACCGCTCATTTATTTCTCACCCATTGGGCAGCCATTGGCCCAGCCTTTGGTGCAGCAAGCCGCCGCTTCGGCGGGGGCCATTTTGTTGTGTGGGCGTTACGAGGGCGTGGACCAACGCTTCATCGACACCCACGTGGACTTGCAAATCAGCCTGGGCGACTTTGTGCTGTCTGGTGGTGAATTGGCTGCCATGGCTTGGCTGGACGCAGTCGCGCGTCTTCAGCCCGGCGTTTTGCATGACGAAGAAAGCCACTTGCAAGACAGTTTCACCCCCGCCCTGACGGGTTTGCTGGATTGCCCGCACTTCACCCGCCCGGAGAACTGGCAGGGCCAGGAGGTGCCAGCGCCATTGCTGTCGGGGCACCATGCCCAGATTGCCCAATGGCGGCGGGGCCAAAGCCTGCTGCTCACCGCCGCCCAGCGGCCCGATTTGATTGCTCAGGCCCGCCAAAACGGCGCACTCAGCGCCGAGGACGAGCGGGTGTTGGCGGCTGGTTATAATGGCTGGCTCTGATCCTCTGGATGGCCGCCAGTGCTCATCAGTCAGCACAGGCCTTTTGTGTAGCGCATCCATGATCGTTGTGAGGAAATCATGAATCTCATCCAAATCCTGGAACAGGAAGAAATCGCCCGTTTGGGCAAAACCATCCCCCCATTCGCTCCTGGCGACACCGTCGTGGTCAGCGTGAACGTGGTTGAAGGTACCCGCAAGCGGGTTCAGGCCTTCGAAGGCGTGGTCATTGCCAAGCGCAACCGCGGCATCAACAGCAACTTCATCGTGCGCAAAATCTCCAGTGGCGAAGGCGTGGAACGTACTTTCCAAACCTACAGCCCCTTGATTGCCGGCATCGAAATCAAGCGCCGTGGCGATGTGCGCCGCGCCAAGTTGTACTACCTGCGTCAGCGCAGCGGCAAATCAGCGCGTATCAAAGAAAAGCTCACCGCCAAGGCCACACCAGCCGCCGCCAAGTAAGCCCTGTTTTGATCAGCGCATCAGCCGCCCCAGTTCACACTGCGGCGGCTTTTTCATGACCCAAACCAGCCCGCCCTTTGTCTCTCTGACACAAATCCCGCACTTTTCGCCAGAGATGGCTGAGGTGGTGGGGGTGGATTCGCACCTGCCTGCATTGCCAGGCGAGCGCATTCAACCAGAGGCTTTGCGTGCTCATTTCGCCGATCCACCGCCGTGGTCCAAGCCCATCCACGAGCCGCCCTTCAACAACCGACCGCCAGCCCCTGCATCGGTGCTGTTGGGCATCGTCATGCGCGAGCAACCGACTGTGTTGCTGACCCAGCGCACCGCACATTTGTCCAACCATTCGGGGCAAGTCGCTTTTCCCGGCGGTCGACAAGACGCACAAGACGCAGATGAGGTGGCCACGGCTTTGCGGGAGGCCCAAGAGGAGGTTGGGTTGCACCCACGCCACGTGTCTGTGTTGGGTCAGTTGCCTTTGTATGTGACGGGCACTGGCTTTCAAATCACGCCCGTGGTGGCGCTGATTCAGCCCGATATGCGTGTGCAGGCCAATCCTGCTGAAGTGGCCGATGTGTTCGAGGTGCCTTTGTTGTACTTGATGAATCCCGGTAACCACCGACGCCATGCCGTGGTGTGGGAAGGGGTGCGCCGTGAATGGTTCTCCATGCCCTACCAAGATGGCCCTCATCAACGCATGATTTGGGGCGCCACCGCCGGGATTTTGCGCAACTTCTACCAGTTCCTGCAAGCCAAAGACTGAGCCCCGATAGGCTTGACTATCATTGGGGCATGAGCTTTGTTGCCCTTTTATTCGCCCTCTTGCTCGAGCAAGCCCGTCCGTTGACCTCAGGGCATGGCATCGAGCGCATCTTTGCCATGTGGGCCGATTGGTTGCGCCACACCTTGGATGCTGGGGATCCCCGACATGCGTGGACCGCCTGGGGTCTGGCGGTGGCGTTACCCAGTTTGCTGGCGGTGGGGATCCATTGGTTGTTGGTGTTCACCTTGGGATGGTTTGTGGCCATGCTCTGGAGTTTGGCTGTGCTCTATGCCACCTTGGGTTTTCGACGTTTCAGTCACCACTTCACCGGCATTCGTGATGCCTTGGCCGCCGGTGATGATGAACAAGCCCGTGAACTGTTGCGTCAATGGCAAGGTGACTTGGATGTGGACATGCCGCGCACCGAGATTGTTCGCCATGTCATTGAATACTCCTCAGTGGCAGCGCATCGACATGTGTTTGGTGTCATCACCTGGTTTTCACTGCTGGCCGCATTGGGTCTGGGACCAGCAGGTGCTTTGCTGTTCAGGTTGTCAGCCATGTTGTCCAAGGATTGGGTGGTGGTGCAAGCAGGACAGGGCGTGGACGCGGCGCAATGCAGCCCGGCTTTGCAAGCGGTGGCAAACAGCGCTTGGCAGCGTTTGGATTGGATACCTGCCCGGTTGACGGCACTTTCTTTTGCCGTGGTGGGTAATTTCGAAGATGCGGTGGATTCATGGCGGCAAGATGCAGATCATTTTCCCAATACCAATGACGGTGTGGTGTTGGCCGCCACCGCGGGAGCCATCAATGTTCGATTGGGTGGCGCGGGACTTCGTCAACCCCTGAGCGATGTGTTGGACACGGACCCGGTGGTGGAACCCACCGCTGGTCGTCAAGCTGAATTCGCCCATTTGCGCAGCATGGTTGGGCTGGTGTGGCGAGCCGTGGTCATGTGGATGGTGCTGCTCGCCTTGCTGACACTGGCTCGATTACTGGGTTGAGTCATTGCGAGGGCATTGCCCGACGCTCAGCGCGTCATTGCGAGGGCATTGACCGAAGCCATCCCATGCTTCGCTCACGACGACAAAAGCCAAGAGTTTCAATACTGGGCAGGCGCTGAGAGTTCTTCGAACAACTGGGTGTAAATTTTGTAGCGGCCTGGATCAATCAAGCCCTGTGACAAGGCAGAACGCACACCACAATCCGGTTCGTGGACATGGCTGCAGTTGTAAAACTTGCAATGGTCACGGTGTGCGTCAATGTCAGGCATGCAAGCGGCCAGTTCAGTCGGCGCCACATGGTGCAAACCAAACTCTTGAAAGCCCGGGGAGTCCATCAATGCAGCCGTGTGTTCCAAATCCATCCAATACCAAGTGGTCGAGGTGGTGGTGTGCTTGCCCGATTGCAAAGCTTTGGAAATGATGTTGGTGGCCGCATTGGCTTGCGGTACCAAACGGTTGATCAAGGTGCTTTTGCCTGCACCTGAAGGCCCCAAGACCAAAGTCACTCGGTTCGCCAATTCGGCACTCAATGCAGCCAAGCCATGGTCGTTCTCACGCAAACCAAGCGGCAGAACCAAAGTGCCCAGGGCGCGGTAGGGCGCGAGTCGCTCCCAGGCTTTGTCAAAGGGCTCCTGCAAATCGTGCTTGTTGAGGGCAATCAATGTTCGAATGCCTGCATGCTGGGCCGCGATCAGCGCCCTGGCCACCTGACTCAGAGAAAACTCGGGTTCGGCAGCCACCAGCACCAAGACCTGGTCCAAATTGGCTGCAAACGACTTGGTGCGAATTTCATCTTGCCTGTAAAACAGATTGCGTCGAGGTTCGATGGCCTCGATGCTGCCCTCGTCCTCGCTGGGTGTCCATTGCACCTGGTCGCCCACCACTGCCTGGTTTTTTTTGCCGCGTGGATGACACAAACGGCGCAAGCCTTGGTCATCTTCCACCACGACATGCCTGCCGTGGCTGGCCACCACACGACCCCACTGTGTCATGCAGTCAATCGCGCCAAGCGTTGTGTGGCCGGTGGGTGTGAATGGTAGAAGGCCACGTACAAGGGATCGGGTGTGAGGGTGGATGCATTGTCTTTGTACAACTTGATCAAGGCCTGGCGCAAATCAGCGGCGTTGGCATATTGACTGGCGAAGGCATCAGCTTCAAATTCATGCTTTCTGGAGCGCGCCGACCTTAGGGGTGTGCTGACAAAGGTCAACAAGGGCACCACTTGCAAAAACAGCAGCAAGGCCAGTGCGTCATTGGCAGACGTCAGGTGAGGCATGACACCCAGCCCGGTGTAAAACCAAACCTGCGTGCTGAGCCATCCCAAAGCGGCCATGCCCACCAGACTCACCACAAAACTGCGCAGCAAAGATTGCGGGATGTGATTGAGCTTGGCGTGGCCCAGTTCGTGTGCCAGCACGGCTTCCATTTCATTGATGCTGAGTTGCTTGAGCAAGGTGTCGAAAAAGACCACACGCTTTTGTTTGCCCAAGCCGGTGAAAAAGGCGTTGGAATGCGCAGAGCGGCGGCTGCCATCCATCACAAAAAAACCATCTGACTTGAACCCAGTGCGTTGCATCAGGTCGTTCACACGTTCTTGTAACTGGGCATCTTCAAGGGGTTGAAACTTGTTGAACAAGGGCATGATGAAGTTGGGTGCAATCCACATGACGAGCAATTGGTAAGCCACCAACAAGACCCAGGCCATCACCCACCAATAGCTGCCGCCCGTTTGCATCAAAAACAACACAGAGCAAATCAAGGGCACACCCAAAACCAATCCAACCAAGGTGGACTTGAACAAATCGCTGACCCACAAGCCTAAGGTCATGTTGTTGAAGCCAAAGTGTTGTTCAACCTTGAATGTTTGGTACCAAGACACTGGCAAATTCAACACACCACCAATGAACATGAACGACAAGACCAATGCCAACTGTTGCCACATGCCAGGTCCGATCAGCTCCATCAGCCAAGCATCCAGCATGCTCAACCCGCCCAGCAAGGTCCAGGCGAGCAAGATCACAGCATCAATGGCCATGTCCCAGTGACCCAAGCGCAATTTGGCCAATGTGTAATCGGCCGCTTTCTGATGCGTGGGCAGATCAATCACGGCTTGAAAGTCTGAAGGCACGGCCGCCCTGTGTTGAGCGACATGACGTATTTGACGGCTGGCTAACCAGAGTTTGAGCGCCAAGTTCAACAGCAACAAACCCGAAAAAACAATGGTGAAAGTCATGGAGGTGTTCATGCAATGAGTTTAGGACTTTTTATTTTTCCTTTCAGGGATGGTGGACAATGCCATCCATGACACCCAGCACAGACGCCCCCAGCCAGAGCAACACACCAAGCTTGGCCAAATCTGATCAAAACTTGGTTTGGCTCGATTGTGAAATGTCTGGCCTGGACCCCGACAAAGAGCGGTTGCTTGAAATTGCCATTGTCGTGACAGGTCCGCAGTTGACCCCTCGCATTGAAGGGCCCGTGTTGGTCATCCACCAAAGCGATGCTTTGTTGGCCAGCATGGACGCGTGGAACAAGGGCACGCATGGCAAAAGTGGCTTGATCGACAAAGTCAAAGCGTCGACCGTTGATGAAGAACAAGCACAAAAGGTGTTGATTGAATTCATTCAACAGTACGTGAGCAAAGCAGTCTCTCCCATGTGTGGCAACACCATTGGCCAAGACCGCCGTTTCTTGCTCAAGTACATGCCCAAGTTGGAGGCTTGGTTTCACTACCGCAACCTCGATGTCAGCACGCTCAAAGAGTTGTCTAAGCGTTGGAAACCAGAGGTTTATGCGTCATTCAAGAAACAACAAAGACACACGGCGCTTGCTGATGTGCACGAGTCGATTGATGAGCTTGAACACTACCGCACTCACTTTTTGAAGCTATAAGCATTCAATTAATTTGCTGCACGCACCATGATTTCTATGAGAGAATACCCTCAGTTGTGCTGCTGAGGCACAACATTGCTACATCTGCCTCACACCTTGGGTTCACACTGAACCGCGTTGCAAAAAAATTGCAGCATGCTTTGTTTGAAGGTTGATGTTTTTCCAACCTTTGAATGGAGCCACCTCACCTTTTCAGGTGGTGGTTGAAACATGACTGACGATTTGAATTCCCACGCTTTGCTTGACAACACCCTGGACCATGCGGCACCAGAAGCTTCTGACATGACGCCTGTTGTGTCAGCACCGCCCAAAACAACGACCAACCCTTTTGCTGAAATGGGGCTGGCCCCCGAGTTGTTGGCCGCTTTGCGCGACCTCAATTTCACCCAACCCACGGGGGTGCAAATCAAAGCCATTCCATTGGCCTTGCAAGAAGACGCCAGCAAACCCTCCATCGACTTGCTGGTCTCCAGCCAAACCGGCAGTGGCAAAACCGCGGCGTTTTTATTGCCCGTGTTGCACACCTTGTTGGTCGAACGCCAGGCCCAAGAACAGGCAGAAGCACAAGAGTGGGCCCAAAAGGTCGCGGATGCCAAAGCCAAGGGCGAAGAATTGCCCAAGAAGCCTCGCCGTAAAAACCCAACAGACACACGCCATGTCAAACCAGCCGTGCCTGGCGCTTTGGTGCTGTGTCCCACCCGTGAATTGGCCCAGCAAGTGGCCAAGGACGCGATTGATTTGGTGCGTCATTGCAAAGGATTGCGCATCGCTTGTGTGGTGGGCGGCATGCCCTATGCCATGCAAATTGCGCGTTTGCACAATGCAGATTTGGTGGTAGCCACACCGGGCCGCTTGCTCGACTTGCAACGTTCCAAGCAATTGCATTTGAACAAGGTTCAATTCTTGGTGGTGGACGAAGCCGACCGCATGCTCGATCTGGGTTTTGCTGACGACTTGGCCGACATCCACAAATTGACCGAACAACGTCGTCAAACCATGATGTTCAGTGCCACATTCGCACCCCGCATTCAACAATTGGCGGTTCGCATCATGCGCACCCCCCAACGTGTGCAAATCGACACCCCTCAAGAAAAACACAACAACATCAAGCAAGTGCTGTTTTGGGCTGACAACCCGCAGCACAAGCGCAAATTGTTGGACCACTGGTTGCGTGACACCTCGATCGACCAAGCGATTGTGTTTGCCAGCACCCAAATCGAGTGCGATGCCTTAGCAGAAGATTTGCAGCAGGTTGGTTTTTCAGCGGTTGCGTTGCACGGTGCCCTGAGCCAAGGATTGCGTAACCGCCGCTTGCAAGCACTGCGTGATGGCCGTGTGCAAATTTTGGTGGCCACCGACGTGGCAGCGCGAGGCATTGATGTGCCGACCATCAGCCATGTGTTCAATTTTGGTTTGCCCATGAAGCAAGAAGACTATGTGCACCGGATTGGCCGCACGGGTCGTGCTGGCCGTGATGGTTTGGCTGTGACGTTTGCCGAGTGGCGTGATCGCCGCAAGATTTTGGACATTGAGCATTTCACCCAGCAGACCTTGTCAGCAGAAATGATCCCCGGTCTTGAGCCCACGCAACGCGCTCCACGTGCTCCTTCGAACGAACCACGTCGTGGCAAACCCGGTGGTGGTAAGCCTTTTGCGGCTAAGCGTGGCAATGGCTTCAAGCCCCGTGGTGCACCCCGCGCACGCACCTGATTCACTTCAGTGATCTGAACCCCACATTCAGCGCTCGTTCAACGAGTTGCTGAATGTTTTGATCACTGGTTTGAGCAAATAAGCCAGCAAATTGCGCGTCCCAGTGCGGATGTCAATGCTGGCTGTCATGCCAGGTTTGATCGTGATGGCACTCACTTTGGGGTTGTCTTGTTGCGCAGACAGCTTGATGTGAACCTTGTAGTACACGGCAGGCTGACCCGTCATCGGATTCACTGCTGGCGCCCCAGACATGGTGCTTTCGGACAGGGTGTCAGGGCTGATGTCCACCAATTCGCCGCTCAACATGCCATACAAGCTGTAGTCATAGGCATCCAAACTCACATTCACTTGCTGCCCTTTTTCCAATTGGCCGACATCGGCGGGCAACACCCTGGCCTCAATGAACACCGAATCACCCACGGGTGAAATTTGCATCAACTCATCCCCAGGGCGCAACACACCACCCATGGTGAACACTTTCATGCTTTTGATGACCCCATCCATGGGGGCCAAGATGTCCGTTTTGGCCAGCACATTCTCAGCACCATGGAGTTTTTGCTGTTGACTGGCCAGATCGTCGGCCAAACGGGCCAATTCGAGACGCGCTTCTTGCAGGTACTTGTTCTTGACCGCAGCGACCTTGCCCTGTAATTCGCTGACCTGTCGTTTGGCTCGAAGCACATCCAACTCACTCACGTCCCCGGCTTTGAGCAGGTTGTCGTTCATGCGTTTTTCTGATTCGGCCATTTGCAAGGCTTCTTGCAAGGTTTTCAATTCTTCTTGCAACGATTGCCTGCGCTGAAAGTACAAGCCCTCTTGCGCCGCGATGAATTCAGGGTAGTTTTGAAACTCTTTGCTGTAGAGGGGGCGGGTGTTGGCAATTTCAGCTTTGACCCGGGTCATGGCTATTTTCAAAGACATGATGCGCCCTTGGCTTTCCTCAAACCCGGCTTTCGCCCTGTCTTTTTCAAGCACCGCAAGCAGCTGTCCCGCTTTGACACTTTGGCCTTCTTGCACGGGCAGTTCACGCAAGATGCCACCGTCAGCAACTTGAATCACTTGGGTGCGCGCACTTAAGATGACTTGGCCTGTGGTGTGCACGGTTTGATCGATTTCAAAAAAACCAGCCCATGCGATGAAGACCGCCAATGAGGCCGACAGCAAAATGATCAACCGACCACTGCGTTGATCACTGTCAGGCTCGAGGTACTCTCGTTTCATGATGCTTTGCTGACGGGTCGAAGATGGCTGGTGTTGGGCTGTGGTTTTTGCAGGCGTGCCATCACCTCATCTTTGGGACCATCCAGCACAACCTGGCCTTGGGCGATGACGATGAGTCGATCTACCAGGGGCAGCAGTTCAGATTTGTGGGTGACCGTGACCAAGGTGTCTTGTGGTCGGATGGACTGCGCCAAAGATTGCATCACTTGCATCTCGGTTTGCCTGTCCATGGACGAGGTGGGCTCGTCCAACAACCAAATGCGAGGCTGGCGCAAGAACACGCGCGTGAGGTTGGTGAGCTGGCGCTGACCGGCTGACAGACCCAAGCCGCCTTCAGAAATCTCTTGCATCAAGCCTTTGGGGTGGTTGCTGATGACCAACTTCATCAGCCCGGTTTTTTCCGCCATCGCCAAGATCTGTTCATCACCCGGGTCGTGCATGCCCAAGATCAGGTTGTCTCTGAGGGTGCCTGCGAACAAGCGACCATCTTGCTGCAGATAGCCGATGTTCTCTGCCAACACAGGTTTGCTCAGGTGAACAATGTCCATGTTGTCCAGCAAGACGCGACCTTCTTGGGGTTTGTACATGCCAGACAAGAGTCGAAGCAAGGTTGTTTTGCCAGACCCTATCGGTCCCAACACACCGATCTTCTCTCCTGGGCGAATCACCAAGTCCTCGATTTGCAAAGCGCGTTGGGTGCCCTTGTACCCGGACAGGACTCGCTCGAGTCTGAAGTGACCACGGACATGGTCTGGCGCAATCGGGTGCGTGTGCTCTTGGTGATCTTGTTCGAGTTTCCAAATATGGTCCAAGCCCTGCACCGCGGCTTTGACCTGACCCCATTGCATCAGCAAGGATGGGATCGAGGCGATGGGTGACAGGATGCGTCCCGCCAAAATGGAGCAGGCCACCAAGCCGCCCATGGTCATGGCACCCATGGACACCAAGACCGCCCCGACCGCGACCATCACCACATAGGCCACTTGCTGCATGGTGGCGGTGGTGTGTTGGTTGCTTTCAGTGATGTGGCGCATCTTCATTTCACTCGACCTGTGCGAGTCGGAAGCCTGCATCCAGCGGTTGAGCATGCGCCAGCCTGCCTGTCCTGATTTGATGGTCTCTGCACCTTCGATGGACTCAACCAACAGACCTGTTTTGAAGTTGCCCAGCGCCGAACTTTGTTTGGCCAAACGCTCCACTTGTTGGCGCTTGAACAGATTGATGAGCAACGCCACGACAAAAAATGAGATCGGCACCAGGACCAACATGCTGTGTCCAATGAACGGAATCAGCAGCAAGAAAATCACGACAAACGGCATGTCGACCATGAGGTGAGTGGTTGCACTGGTGAGAAAACTGCGGACCGATTGGTAGGCGTTGAGTTGCCCGGCCAGACTACCCACACTCGATGGCATTTGGTCCAACCGAACCGACAGCAAGCGCATGAAAATCACGCGGGTCAAGCGTTGGTCAATCGCCTCAATCAGCACGTCGAAGATGGATGCTCGGGCGTGCTTGAGTACGTATTCAATCACCACCGCAATCAACACACCCAGCGTCAACACCATCAGCGTTTGCAAAGCGCTGGTCGGGATGACCCGGTTGTACACCTGCATGGAATACAAGGAGGTGGCAATGGCCAACAGGTTCATGGACACCGTCGCCACCACAATTTCCACCAGGCGTGCGCGGTGCGACAGCAACTCACGCTTGACCAATTGAAAAACCGGGCTCTCAGAGGCTTCAAAGTCTGGCTTGAGATTGACCTTGAACAGTTCAATACCAGACAACTTTTGTCGTCTGCTTTTGGTTTCTTTGAAGCCCTGTTGGGCGCTGTCCCAAATGTCCAAAATCCATTCTTCGCGCGCGTTTTGACCTCTGACCAACAACCAGCCCACGCGCCGGTGGTAGCCCAGCAAAGGCATGTCAGCTGGATCAGGCGAACGGACAGATTTGACAGCGGGGAGGGCTAATTTTTTGACAACTTTGGCGACAACCTGACCCGGGTGACTCAGTCGTTTAAGGCGATGAACTTCATCCACCGCTTGCAACAGTGCATGGCGGTCCAGTGGTTGCTGGACCAATTGCGCCATTTTGATCAAGCAAGCGGTCAAGGAGTTGATCTTGCTCATGGTTGCGCTCTCTTTGGAAAGTAGGTGCCCGAGGTGTTGATGTGCAAGCGCCAAGCGGTTTGCAATTGCGCCGCCTTGAGCTCAGCGATCTGCGCTTCGTTTTGCGCCACCTCTTTGGCAATCGTCATGAGGTCCAGCCAGCTCTTGCGCCCTGATGCAAATTGGCGCTCGAATGAGTCCAACACCGCTTGCGAGGCTTCCAATGAACGCAACAACATCTGCAAGCGCTCGGTGTAGGACTTGTCCATGGCGTGGTCATTGACCACCATTTCACGGATGATGCGTCTCTGGGTTTGGATGTCGATTTGGGCCGATTCTTCCAGCGCACGTGCCGCTGAAACCTGGCTGAAGCTTGACAAACCGGGTCCCAGTTTGGTTGAGAGGGTGAGGAAAATCCTGTTTTCAGTGGCGGCATTGGCAATGGCGAAGTTGCCAATTTGCCGCTCGACACGCACGCTGACATCGGGCAACAAAGCCGATTGACGCTCCAGCGCATTGGCACGCGCCACCAACACTTGCGACTGGGCTTTTTCAATCGCAGGAGACGTGCGTTCGGCTTCCTCCAACAGCTTGTCCAGGGTGGTGAATGAAGACAGGGGAGAGGCTGCAGTCGGGTTGATTTGCGCCGATGTCAATGGGATATCGAGTTGTTCCCGCAACCGATTCAAGGCCAACTCAGCCTGCAACGTCGCTGAAAACAATTCGGCATTGGTTGCGTCTAAACGGCCTTGCACCAAGATGAAATCACTGGGCGCAGATACCCCTTGGGCGATGCGGTTCTTGGCTGATTGCAATAACTTTTGGTGAATCGCTTGGCTTTTTTTCCACGTCCTGACTTTGAGTTCTGCCCCCAGCCAGTCGGTGTAATGTTGAACCACCTTTTGGGCAATTTGCAGGCTGGTTTCCCGCACGCTGGCTTGCGCTATTTTCAATGCGGCTTTGGCCTTGTCCATTTGAGCCGTTTGGCTGCCACCGTTGTACAAAGGTTGCGACAGTCTGAGCGTGGTGACCTTGTCATCGCCCTTGTAGTTGGGGTCGGTGGCCGATGCTTTGACGCCCTCCACGATGATGGCGGGGGTGGGGTACAACTGCCACTCAATCGCCTCAATGGCTTTTCGTGCAGATTGTTCAGCTGCTTGGCCCGACCTCACCTGGGGGTGGTTGTTCACCGCCAACTGAATCAAATCGGGCAAACCATATTCTTGTGACCAAACTTGGACAGGGCTGATCAACGCCAGACACAGGGCGGCAGCAGGCAGAACCTTTTTTACTGTCAAATTCGGTGAAATCATCGTAAAGGCTTAAATTCAATTAATCCTTAAAAAACAACCCATTATGAGAATTTCTCAATCTGATTCATCAAAAACAAAGCGTGATTCAGGCAGTCACTTCCTCTAATTGCCGCCTGTTGGTGGTGTGCGAACGGGGTTGTTGTGCATTTACAATAAGGAGAGTCTCCTGTTGGGATCGGAAGATCAGCACCTGTTTTTAATGAATTTATATTCATTTGCGACTTGCAAGCGATCTTTAAGGGTGAGTTTGATTTGACAACAGAAACAACAAATAGCTGAAAAAATTTGCATGAATTTAATTTTTTTCTCAATTAAATCAAGAGCTTCAAGAAAAAAGTTAATTTATATTTAATCTTTGCTAAGATGGATATCAAGGAGCAAGCATGGCCAATCAATCAGATTCATTAGAGAGTGTTGTCATCGGTGACGGCGTTGTCGTCAAAGGTGCATTCACCGTGCCATCCAAAGCCGTCATCAATGGCGTGATTGAGGGCGATTTGACAGCAGAAGAGGTCTTGATCGGACCCACTGGGCGCATCACTGGGCGTGTTTCTGCCAAGATCATTGATGTGCGTGGTCAGTTGCACAACACCATCGTCAGCGAAAAAAGCCTCATTGTGCGAGCCACGGGCAAGATCGTTGGCAAGATCCATTACTCCGAGATCGAAATTGAAAAGGGTGGCGAAATCGAGGGTGCACTCAGCCAAGGCGCTGAACCTGCAGCGTCCGCGCCCACCCCTGCACCTGCTGCCCCTGCACCTGCCACGCCTTCTTCCACTCCCGCAGCCCCTGCAGCGCAGCAGGCCAAACCAGCAGGCAACTGAGTTGTTGTCTGAGGTTTTATGCGCTCGCTTCGTCCGTTTCTCTCCCGTCTGCGTCGCTTGCCCACCCTGGTGCGGCACGTGTGGTTGCGGGACTACCAAGATGTCAAACTCATCTTGGAGCAAAACGGCGACCTGAAATACTTCAGCATCCCAGCTGCTTTCCAGCGCATCGCAGCTCGGGGTTCCATCATTGCTGGTGGCGCTTTGATCAGCACCATCCTCTTTTTGAGTATCACCACCCTGATTTTGGGCGTGAGCCGCGCCCGCCTTGAACGCTCGCACGAAGAGGTCTACCGCGCTTTGCTCAGCAGCACCGCAGACGGTTCGGGTGCCGATGCCTCTTTGAGTGAAGAGCAGATGGTGTCTTTGGCGCAAACCATCCGCGACCGCGACATGAGCATTCGCCGCTTTGTCGAAACCTCCATGATCACGGTTTCAGAGGAAAACGACACGCTCAAAGCCCAGCTGGAAACCTCGGGGTTGACCGAGAAAATTGTCAAAATCATTCAACAAAATTCAGCCAACGGTGGTTTGACCACGGACCTCGATGCCGAGTCCAACCCTTTGCTGCGCGGCAAAGTCGCCGAGGAGTTGTCCACCAACCGGGCTTTGCGTGAGGTGCTGTATGCCTTGCCCAACCGCATGCCGGTGGCCAATTTCAATGTGTCCTCAGATTTTGGTATCCGCAAGCACCCCCTGACCGGGAAGACCCATTTCCACACCGGTTTGGATTTGATGAGCGAGACCGGGGATGACAAGGTGTTTGCGGTCAAACCCGGCGTGGTGGTCATGGCAGAATTTCATCCGCAATATGGCAACACGGTGGTGATTCGGCATTTGAACGGTGTAGAGTCGCTGTATGCGCATTTGGCACAATTGTCAGTCAAGGTGGGCGACAAAGTCACCACTGACAGTCTTTTGGGCTACATTGGCAGCACCGGCGCATCTTCCACGGGCAAGCATCTCCACTTGGAGATTTTGGTCGGGGGATACCCGGTCAATCCTCAAAAAGTGATCCGAACCGCTCAGTATGTTCAACAAATCCAAAACAGCAAACAATAATGCCAACACGGTTGCACAACCAGACGTTCCAACTGCTGCGCCTGCAACGCCACCACAGCCCGTCGACAACCCAACGCTTGCCCAACCTCAGAGAAACAACATGATGGACATCATCTCCTCCAACGCCACAAAGCCCTCCATCCTGAGCGAGGGTTTTTCTTTCCGTGGTGAGATTTCTGCCAAAGGCGCCATCCACGTGGAAGGTTCTTTGAATGGCCAGGTGCAAGTGGATGAACTCACCATCGGCTCGCGTGGTCAGGTGGAAGGCGTGGTGACTTGCTCCAGCTTGCACATCAAAGGCAAGTTTTCAGGCACCGCTACTTGCAGTGAACTCATCGTCACGTCCTCTGCGTCGGTGGATGGCCATGTGGTGTACCAAACCCTGTCCGTTCAAAAAGGCGCTTCCATCAAGGGCGAATTGCTGCTGGTCAAATAAGTCTTGCTTGCGGGCTTGCTAAAGGGTTTGAATGTCAGATGTCTCCCAAATCGACGGCAGTGCCATCCGCCTGAAGCGCGAAGCCCAAGGCTGGGCTTTGACCGACATGGCCAACCGCGCCTGCTTGTCGGTCAAGCAAATCCGGCAAATTGAAGAAGGTGGCATGACCGCTTTTTACAGTGAAAGCGTCAAACTCACCGCTGCGCGCAAAGTTGCAGGCTTGTTGCAGATGAGCGAAACCCAGTTGTTTGGGCAGCAACCGCCACCGATCGACCCTCCCGAAGAAGACCTGCTGAAGGCCTCGGCGCAGGAAACAAAACCTGATTTGTCGGCCACCCTAGCTGCTGCGCCTGTGGCTGCCGCCAATCCTCTCCTGCGCGGCGAGGCCCTGCATGTGTTGGCCCAACCCCCTGAGCACCTGGACGAGCCACAGTCAACCGATGCCGCTGCAGCTGAGGACAGTCCATCCAGCCCGCCAGAGGCCAATTTGAATGCCCCGACGGTGGTCGAGGAGACTGCAGCCCCAGCGCCAACATCAGCGGCTCCCCCTGCCCCTGATACCGCCGCGCCCTCCGAGGCCCCCACGCCTGAAGGCAGTGGTTATGTGATGAAAATCGCGGCCTTGTTTTTGGTGGCGCTGGCCGCCGCCGCGTTGCTGCGTCCCAAGGCCTTGGAAGACAAACCAGAGTTGCCCGCGGCCATGGAAACACCTGCGCCACCGCCGGTGCTGAACCCCAGTTCGGGCAGCCTGGTGACCGAGGGTGCGCCTGCGGCTGAATCAGCGCCAGCCACAACCCAAGGCGGCGTACCGCCAGTCGCGACCAACCCTGCCGCGCCTTCTGCCACGCCTGCAGCACCAGCATCCAGCTCGCCTGTCAACCCCGGCACACCATCAATAGCCCCTGCCAGCGGGCAGTGATCAGTCCTTGGCGCCCAGTGCCAGCGCCGCTTCTCTGGACGCCGTTCTTTCAGCTTGTGGCAAGTCTGAGGTGGGCCAACCACCCATGTGGCTTTGGGCGATGGCGTGCAAACCTTCGATCCACAGCGGGCTGTCGTTCAGGCATTCGATGTAGTGAAAGCGTTCGCCGCCTTCTTCCAAAAACGCCGCTTTGACCTCCATGGCAATTTCTTCCAAGGTTTCCAAGCAGTCGCTGACAAAGCCCGGGCAGACCACGTCAATGGATTTGGTGCCGGTTTGCGCGAGTTGGCGCACCGTGGGTTCGGTGTAGGGCTCCAGCCATTTGGCCTTGCCAAAGCGTGACTGGAAACACACCTTGTACTGGTCCTTGGGCAGTTGCAGCGCCTCGGCCAGCAGACGAGCAGTTTTCAAGCATTCGCAGTGGTAAGGGTCGCCCAGCTGCAAGGTGCGCTCGGGCACGCCGTGGAAACTCATCACCAGTTGCTCAGCGCGGCCGTGCGTGTCCCAGTGGGCTTGGATTTTGTGGGCCAAGGCCTGGATGTAGCCGGGGTGGTCGTGGTAGTGGTTGACAAAGCGCATCTCGGGCAGGTTGCGGGTGTGCAAGCCCCAGGTGTAGACCGCGTCAAACACGCTGGCCGTGGTGGTGCCGGAATATTGAGGGTAGGCGGGCAAGACCAAGACGCGGTTCACGCCTTGGGCTTTGAGCTCTTCCAAGACGGCGGGGATGGCTGGTGAGCCATAGCGCATGGCATAGCGCACCTGCACCGTGGTGGCGCTGAAAGCGGCTTGCAGGGCCTGTGCTTGGCGCTCGGTCCACACCTTCAGCGGCGAGCCGTCGGGCGTCCAAATGCTGGCGTATTTGTGGGCCGACTTGGCGGGGCGCACCCGCAAAATGATGCCGTGCAAAATGGCCAACCACAGCAAACGGGGAATTTCCACCACCCGTGGGTCGCTCAAAAATTCGGCCAAATAGCGGCGCAGCGCCGATGCGGTGGGGGCCTCAGGGGTGCCCAAATTGCAATACACAATGGCTGTTTTGGCCGCCTGGCCATGGGAATAAGGCGGCTCGGCGGAGAAGCGCGGAGAAGAAGTCATGCGGTATTTTCACCCATGCGCTCAGCGCTCATGGCCGACACCGCCGCAAATCCCGATTGAACAGCGCCTTCCAAGGTGGCCGGGTAGGGGCCTTGGGTGTAGTCGCCACAGGCCCACACCCCAGGCGCGACCCGCATGGTTGGGCGCAGCAAACCCGGCGTGCAGGCGAAGGTGGCGCGTTTTTCCACCACCGTGGTCAGCACTTCGAGGTCCTGCAAACCGAGTTGCGATTGGGCTTGTTGCAGCACCGCTTGGGTGAGCTCATCACGGGGGCTGTGGCTGGCGCTCACCACCAAGGCGATCACGCCTTGCATGGCCACTTCCCTGCTGAGGCGGCCCTTGTCGAACGCAAATTGCGCGGGGGCCTCGGGGCCGCTTGCCAAGGCGATCATGGGCGAGGGCCAGTCCAGCTTCTGCTGGGTGCGGACATAGACCGTGGTGATGGCGGTGTGCTGCAAGGCGGCCGCTTGGGCAGACCACGTCGGCGCCAGTGTCTGGGTGAGCGCGGCGGCCTCCCAAGCTGGGCAGGCGAGCAGCAAGGGCGTGTCCTGAAAAGACTGCAAATCGTTGACCCTGTGCCCGAGCAGCACTTCAGCGCCATGAGCCTGCAACCAGGCATGGGCAGCGTCTGGCAACAACTGGCCCAGGTCCACCCGCGGCAAGAGCATGTCGCTGCTGCCTTGGCCCGATAACAAAGCATCTTTCAGCACCCGTAAAAACACCTGACCGCTGGCTTGATCAACGGGCGTGTTCAAAGCGGAGACGCACAGGGGTTCGATCAAATCTGTCATGACCCGAGGCGGCAGACCCTGGCACAGCGAAGCCACGCTGGTGTGAGCGTCGCATTGAAAACCGGCCATTTGCCATGCCACAGAACGCTTGATCAAGCCCCATTTGTCAGCCGCCGACCAAGCTGAGGCGGTGGCCACGCCCCACAGCAGGTTCAAGGGGGTGGGCCCATCGGGCAATCGCAGCCCCTGGCCTTGCGCGGTTTGCATGGTCATGGGCAGGCGCAGCAGCAGGTCTTCGGGCCTCAAGCCCAGGCTGCGCATGAGTTGCAGGGTGTCGCGGTAAGCACCGATCAGGATGTGCTGGCCGTTGTCCAGCGCCAAGCCCTGGTGCTGGATGCGCCGGGCCCGCCCGCCCAATTGCGGAGCGGCATCCAACAGCCTCACCTGCCAGCCTTGCTGGGTGGCATGGACGGCGGCGGCCAGGCCGGCCCAGCCGCCACCCACGATGGTGAGTGACTTCAAAAACGCCCCAGCGCTTGCATCTTCCAAGCCAGCCAGAATTTGCGCAGCGGAGTCAAGGCCACGCGTTGGGTCAGCACCGGGAATTGGGCGGCTTCGATCTCGCGCAGCAGGGTGCGGTAAATGCTGGCCATCATCAGACCGGGTTTTTGGCTGCGCCGATCGGCCTCGGGCAGCAAGGCCAGGGCTTGGTCGTACAGGCAATGGGCGCGCTCGGCTTGGAAGCGCATGAGGGCTTGAAAAGCGGGACTGTCGCGGCGTTGCAGCAGGTCTTGTGCCTTCACCTCGAAGCGCTGAAGCTCGTCCACCGGCAGGTAAATGCGCCCGCGCATGGCGTCTTCGCCGACATCACGGATGATGTTGGTGAGTTGAAACGCCAGGCCCAAGGTGTGGGCATAGAGGTTGGTTTGCGGGTCGGTTTGACCAAAGATGCGTGCTGCCACCTCGCCCACCACGCCCGCCACCAAATGGCAATAGCTTTGCAGCCCGGCAAAGTCGAGGTAACGGGTTTGGCTCAGGTCCATCTGGCAGCCTTGGATGACCTGCTGTAAATGGTCTTGGGTGATGCCAAAGTCAGCGCACAAGGGCATCAGGGCTTGCATCACCGGGTGCTGGGGCTGGCCGCTGAAACTGCGCGCCACTTCCTGCTGCCACCAGCCGAGTTTGTGGGCGGCGACGCTCGGGTCCTGCACATCGTCCACCACATCGTCCACCTCTCGGCAAAACGCATAAAAAGCGGTGATGGCGGCACGGCGCGGCGGCGGCAAAAACAGAAAAGCGTAATAAAAGCTGCTGCCCGAGGCAGCCGCTTTTTCCTGGACATATTGCTGAGGCGTCATGGGCGGGATTGTGTCATTCGGGCGGCGCGCCACAGCATGCGCAGGTAGTCGTGCGCGTGCAGGCGAGGGCGCTCGCGCCAGGTGTTGGTGGTCTCAATTTTGTCAAGGATGCGCAGGCCGCCTTGCACCACCAGTCGCAACTCCCAGCCGCCGCGACCAGGCAAGGCGTGCACCAGGGGTGCGCCTTGGTTCATCAAGCCACGCGCAAAAGCCACTTCCTCGGCCAGATCGGCACCCACGGGCAGGTAATGGCGTCCGCGCGGGAGGTCGACGCTCAGGTCTTGCCAAAAATTGATCAGCTGCAAGGCGCTGCAAATGGCATCGCTTTGTTGCAAAGACTGTGCATCCTTCACGCCATACAAATGCAGCAACAAACGCCCGATCGGGTTGGCCGAGCGGCGGCAGTAATCGAGCAATTCGGCACGATCCGCGTAGGGGCGGGCGTCACGGGTGAATTCGACATCCTGTTTGAAGGCATCGAGCAGGTCGAACAACAACGCCACAGGCAGCTTAAAAGTTAGTATTTGCTGTCGCAAATTGATCAGTATTTCCGGCCATTGGAGGCTCAAGTAATGCGGGTCTTCCAGGCTGAGGTGCAGGTCTTGACGCAATTGGGCCAAAGCCGCGAGGCGCTCGTCAGGCGAGGCGTCCCCTTCGTCGGCGATGTCGTCCGCCGTCCGTGCAAAGTGGTAGATGGCCACGATGGGCGGTCGCAAGGCTGGCGGGCACAGCAGCGAAGCGACAGGAAAGTTCTCATAGTGGTTGACAGACTGCATGGTTATCCGATTGTCGCTTGACAAATACCGGGGCGACGGCGTAAATTACTAACCAGTCAGTCATTAATTCCCCAGGAAACACCATGTCCCGTTCCAACCCGGTTGTCTTGCTTTTGGCCGCAGCATTGGTGGCCTGTTCGCCACCCCCCAAGCCCCAAGAACCCGTTCGTGCTGTCAAGCTCTTGACGGTGGGTCAAACCACCTTGACAGCCAATGCCTCCTACGCGGGCGAGGTGCGCGCCCGTGTCGAGTCCCGCCTCGGTTTTCGGGTGGGCGGCAAGTTGGTGGCGCGCCATGTGGAACTGGGGCAAAAGGTCAAGGCCGGGCAGTTGCTGGCCGAAATGGATGCCCAGGACTACCGCTTGTCGGTTGATGCCGCCCGTGCCCAGGTGAACGCGGCGCAGACCAACCGTGACTTGGCGGCAGCCGACCTGAAACGCTACAAAGAATTGCGTGACAAAGGCTTCATCAGCGGGGCCGAACTCGAGCGCCGCGAAAGCGGTTTGAAAGCGGCCCAAGCCCAACTGGAGCAAGCGCAGGCGCAACTCGCAGCCCAAGGCAACCAGCTGGGGTACAGCAAATTGATCGCCGACAAAGCCGGTGTGGTCACCGGTGTCGAAGCCGAGGCAGGTCAGGTGCTCAGTGCCGGCATGCCCGTGGTGAGGTTGGCCCAAGAGGGGCAGCGCGATGCTGTGTTCGCGGTGCCCGAAGACCAGTTGTCGCAACTGAAAATGGGTCTGCCCTTGCAAGTGAAATTTTGGGGTCAAGATGCCCTGCAAGAGGCCAACGTGCGAGAAATTTCAGCCAGCGCCGACCCGGTCACACGCACCTTCACGGTTCGCGCCACCTTGAAAGACAGCAGCGCTGCATTGGGCAGCACCCTCACCGTTTTCCTCAGCAACACCGCTGCCCCCACCCAGGCCATCAACCTGCCCACCACGGCGATCCGCCAAGAGGGTGGTCAAACCACGGTTTGGGTGCTGGACACCGCCAGCATGACGGTGCGCGCCCAGGTGGTGCAAGTGCAAACCATCCAAGGCAATGACGTCATCCTCAAGTCCGGTTTGCAACCCGGTCAACAAATCGTGGCAGCCGGTGTGCATGTGTTGTCGCCCGGGCAAAAAGTCAGCATCTACCAAGCGCCTGGGGCCCAGCCATGAAAGACGCGCACACGCCCAGCCGAGGCTTCAACCTTTCCGCCTGGGCCCTGAACCACCGCGCACTCACTCGCTACCTGATGTGGGTGCTGTTGGTATTGGGGGTGGCTGCTTATTTCCAATTGGGTCAAGACGAGGACCCACCGTTCACTTTCCGCGCCATGGTGGTGCGCACCTATTGGCCGGGAGCTACCGCTCAGCAAGTGGCCGAGCAAGTCACCGACAAGCTCGAGCGCACCCTGCAAGAAGCCCCTTACGCCGACAAAATCCGCAGCTATTCCAAGCCTGGTGAGTCGCAAATCATTTTCCAGATCAAAGACTCGTCCAAGGCGGCCGATGTGGCTGACGTTTGGTACCAGGTGCGCAAAAAAATAGGTGACATGCGCTACACCTTGCCACAGGGTGTGCAAGGTCCGTTTTTCAATGACGACTTTGGCGATGTGTATGGCGTGATTTACGCCCTGTCCTCTGACGGCTTCAGCCCTGCCGAAATGGAGGACATCGCCGAGCAGGTGCGCCAACAACTGTTGCGCGTGAAAGACGTGTCCAAGGTCGAGTTGTTTGGCGTGCAGGACGAAAAGATCTTCATTGAAATCCCGCAAAAGCGCCTGGCCCAACTCGGTCTGGACATGAATGCGGTGTTGTCTCAACTCGGCCAGCAAAACGCGGTGGAGAGCGCCGGGGTCATCCAAACCCCCGCGGACACGGTGCAGGTGCGGGTGGCGGGTCAGTTTGAAGCGGTGGCTCAATTGCAAGCCATGCCGATTCGCGGGGCTTCGGGCCAGCAAATCCGATTGGGCGACATCGCCACGGTGCGACGCGACTATGTCGATCCCGCCACGGTCAAGGTGCGTCACCAAGGTCAGCAGGTGGTGGCGGTCGGTGTGTCGATGGTCAAAGGCGGCGACATCATCGCCTTGGGCCAATCCTTGACAACCACCATGGCGCAACTGCAATCGACTTTGCCTGTGGGTGTGTCTTTGAGCCAAATCCAAGACCAGCCCAAGGCGGTCAGCACCTCGGTCAGCGAATTTGTGAAGGTCTTGATCGAAGCCGTGGTGATTGTGTTGGTGGTGAGCTTTGTCTCACTGGGCTGGCACAAGGGTGGGCGTTTTGGCTGGTACATCGACATGCGCCCCGGCTTGGTGGTGGGCATCACCATCCCTTTGGTGCTGGCCATGACGTTTTTGGCCATGTATTACTTCGGCATTGGCTTGCACAAAATTTCGCTGGGCTCGCTCATCATTGCGCTGGGGCTGTTGGTGGACGACGCCATCATCGCCGTCGAGATGATGGTGCGCAAAATGGAAGAAGGCTTTGACAAGGTGCGTGCCGCCACCTATGCCTATGACGTCACTGCCATGCCCATGCTCACAGGCACGCTGATCACCGCGGCCGGTTTCTTGCCGATTGGTTTGGCGAAATCGGTCACGGGTGAATACACCTTCGCGATTTTCGCGGTCACGGTGATTGCGCTGTTGCTGAGTTGGTGGGTGTCGGTGTTTTTCGTGCCGTATTTGGGCACCTTGTTTTTGAAGGTGAAACCTCACCAAGAAGGGGAACTGCCCGCCGAGTTGTTCGATTCGCCTTTTTACGTTCGCTTTCGCAAGATGGTGAGCTGGTGTGTGCAGCACCGCTGGCTGACGATCGGTGCGACGGTGTTGACGTTTGCCCTGGGCATTGTCGGCATGGGCAAGGTGCAGCAGCAGTTTTTCCCTGACTCGAGTCGCCCTGAAATCATGATTGACATCTGGATGCCCGAGGGCACCTCGTTTGTGGCCAATGAGGTCCTCACACAAAAAGTCGAAAAGCGTTTGATGGCCATTGACGGTGTGGAGTCGGTCAGTGTCTGGGTGGGTTCGGGTGTGCCGCGTTTTTACCTGCCACTGGACCAAATCTTCCCGCAGACCAATGTCTCGCAGTTCATGGTGATTCCCAAAGATTTGAAAACCCGCGAGACCCTGCGGGTGGCATTGCCTGCCCTCATGGCCAGCGAGTTCCCCGAGGTGCGTGCCCGTGTGAAGCTGTTGCCCAATGGCCCGCCTGTGCCTTTCCCCGTGCAATTCCGTGTGTCTGGTCCCGATCCGCAGGTGCTGCGTTTGAAGGCCGACGAAGTGAAAACTGCGATGCGCGCCAACCCCAACACCCGTGGTGTGAACGACAACTGGAACGAATCGGTCAAGGTGTTGCGCTTGGAGGTCGATCAAGACAAGGCCCGAGCGCTGGGTGTGAGCAGCCAGTCGATTGCGCAAGCATCGCGGGTGCTGCTCACGGGCAGCACCGTGGGTCAATTCCGCGAGGGCGACAAACTGATCGACCTGGTCTTGCGTCAACCGCAAAGCGAGCGTCAAACCATGTCTGACCTGAGCAGCGCTTATGTGCCCACAGCTTCGGGACGCAGCGTGCCCTTGCTGCAAGTGGCCAAGCCTGTGTTTGACTGGGAGCCTGGCGTGATGTGGCGTGAAAACCGGGACTACGCGATCACGGTGCAGTCCGACATCGTCGAAGGCTTGCAAGGCGCCACGGTATCGGCCCAGTTGAGCCCTGAACTCAAGGCCCTGGAAGCCCAATGGAACAACCCGAGTTACCGCATCAGTGTGGCGGGGGCGGTGGAGGAGAGCTCCAAGGGCTCGGCCTCGATCGCCGCGGGCGTGCCCCTCATGCTGTTTGTCACCTTCACCTTGCTGATGTTGCAGCTGCAAAGCTTCAGCCGTGCGCTGTTGGTGTTTTTGACGGGGCCGCTGGGCATCGCGGGTGTGGCCTTGGCTTTGCTCACCTTGGGCCGTCCATTTGGTTTTGTGGCTCTGTTGGGCGTGATTGCTTTGTTAGGCATGATCCAGCGCAACTCGGTCATTTTGATCGACCAAATTGAGCAAGACCGCGAACGTGGCGTGCCGGCATGGGATGCGATTGTCGAGTCGGCCGTGCGGCGATTGCGCCCGATCGTGCTGACCGCGGCGGCAGCCGTGTTGGCCATGATCCCCTTGTCACGCAGTGTGTTTTGGGGTCCGATGGCGGTGGCCATCATGGGCGGCTTGATCGTCGCCACGGTGCTGACCTTGTTGGCCCTGCCAGCCATGTACGCGGCTTGGTTCAGGGTCAAGCGCTGAGGCCATGGGCGTCTAGGGCAAACAGGTAGAATTTCGCTCTGACCGATTTTCAATGGGCGGTTTGTTCAGGCAGACTGCCCTTTGCTTTTTTTGATCCCGCGCGGGTGGCGAAATTGGTAGACGCACCAGGTTTAGGTCCTGACGCCAGCAATGGTGTGGGGGTTCGAGTCCCCCCCCGCGCACCAGTGTGAACCTTACTCGCCGCGCAAGAGATTTATTTTGGAGAAGCCTGATGGCCGTCAATGTTGAAACCCTCGAAAAATTAGAACGCAAAATCACCCTGACTTTGCCCACCTCCGTCATTCAAAACGAGGTCAACACCCGTTTGAAAAAACTGGCCCGTCAAGTCAAGGTCGATGGTTTTCGTCCCGGCAAGGTGCCCATGAACATCGTGGCGCAGCGCTACGGTTACTCGGTGCATTACGAAGTGATGAACGACAAAGTGGGCGAAGCCTTCAACCAAGCCGCCAACGAAGCGCAATTGCGCGTGGCCGGCCAACCCCGGATCAACGAAAAAGAACAGCCTTCTGATACCGAAATGGCCTTTGATGCCATCTTCGAGGTCTACCCTGAAGTCACCATCAAAGACCTGAGCACTGTGGAAGTTGAACGTGTCACTGCCGACGTGACCGACGCCGCCATCAACAAAACCGTGGACATCTTGCGCAAGCAACGCCGCAGCTTTGCCCAGCGATCCTTGGATGCTGCTGCCGCCAACGGCGACCGTGTGACCGTGGACTTCCTCGGCAAAATCGACGGCGAGCCCTTTGATGGTGGCCGTGCCGAAGACTTCCAGTTCATCATCGGCGAAGGCCAGATGTTGAAAGAGTTTGAAGATGCTGCCTTGGGCATGAAGTCTGGCGAAAGCAAAACCTTCCCCCTGAACTTCCCCGCTGACTACCAAGGTCGCGAAGTGGCTGGCAAAACCGCCGACTTCATGGTCACCTTGAAAAAACTCGAAGCCGCCCATTTGCCTGAATTGACAGACGAGATGGCCAAATCACTGGGTGTGGCGGGCGGCACCGTCGAGGCCTTGCGCACCGACATCCGTGCCAACCTCGAGCGCGAGGTCAAGTTCCGTTTGCTGGGCCGCAACAAGCAAGCTGCTCTGGACGCCCTGGTCGCTCAAGCCGAACTCGATTTGCCCAAGTCCATCGTGCAGTCTGAGCTCGACCGCATGACCGAAGGCGCCCGTGAAGAATTGAAGCAACGCGGCATCAAAGACGCCGACAAAGCCCCCATCCCTGACGATGTGTTCCGCCCCCAAGCCGAGCGCCGTGTGCGCATGGGTCTGGTGGTGTCCGAGGTGGTGCGCATGCACAACCTGCAAGCCACCCCTGATCAAATCAAGGCGCATGTGGAAGAACTGGCTGCCAGCTACGAAAAACCCTCTGAGGTTGCACGTTGGTACTACAGCGACAACCGCCGCATGGCCGAGGTCGAGGCCATTGTGATTGAGAACAATGTCACCAACTATGTTTTGTCCTTGGTCAAGGTCAAAGACAAGAACATCAGCTTCGACGAATTGATGGGCCAAGGCTGATCAGCCCCCCTTACTGGAGAAAACGCATGAGTGCAATGGACATACAAGGTTTGGGCATGGTCCCAGTCGTCATCGAAACAAGTGGTCGTGGCGAACGTGCTTATGACATCTACTCCAGGCTTTTGCGCGAACGCGTCATTTTCTTGGTGGGCCCAGTCAACGACCACACCGCCAATTTGGTGGTGGCGCAGTTGCTGTTCTTGGAGAGCGAAAACCCCGACAAGGACATTTCGCTCTACATCAACTCACCCGGTGGTTCGGTCAGCGCGGGCATGGCCATCTACGACACGATGAATTTCATCAAGCCCCAGGTGTCCACCTTGTGCACTGGCATGGCCGCCAGCATGGGCGCGTTTTTGCTGGCTGCTGGCGCCAAGGGCAAGCGGTTCTCCTTGCCCAACTCCAAGGTCATGATTCACCAACCTTTGGGCGGTACCCAAGGCCAGGCCACTGAAATTGAAATTGCGGCGCGTGAAATTTTGAAAACACGTGAACGCTTGAACCAGATGTTGGCTGAAAACACCGGTCAACCGCTCTCCCGGATTGAAGTGGACACCGAGCGTGACTATTACCTGACCGCCGAAGAGGCTAAAGCCTACGGTCTGGTGGACGATGTAATATCCAAACGTCCTTGATCCGAAACCAAAGGTAAACACGGAATGGCCGACAAAAAAGCGAGCTCCAGCGAAAAAACACTTTATTGCTCTTTTTGCGGCAAAAGCCAGCATGAAGTTAAAAAACTGATTGCTGGCCCTTCGGTCTTTATTTGTGATGAATGCATTGACTTGTGCAATGACATCATCCGCGACGAATTACCCGCCACCTCATTGCGGGAAGGGCGTGGCGATCTGCTCACCCCCTTGGAAATCAAAACCAACCTCGACAATTACGTGATTGGGCAAGAACCTGCCAAACGTTCTTTGGCCGTGGCTGTGTACAACCATTACAAGCGCTTGCAGCACAAGCAAGACGCCAAAAAAGACGAGGTGGAACTGTCCAAGAGCAATATTTTGCTGATTGGCCCCACAGGTTCGGGCAAAACCTTGCTGGCGCAAACCCTGGCCCGCATGCTGGATGTGCCGTTCGTCATGTCCGACGCCACCACCCTCACAGAAGCGGGTTATGTGGGCGAGGACGTGGAGAACATCATCCAAAAGTTGCTGCAAAACTGCAACTACGATGTGGAGCGCGCCCAACGCGGCATCGTGTACATCGATGAAATCGACAAAATTTCCCGCAAGTCCGACAACCCCTCGATCACCCGGGACGTGTCGGGCGAGGGCGTGCAGCAGGCTTTGCTCAAGCTGATCGAGGGCACCATGGCCAGCGTCCCCCCGCAAGGCGGGCGCAAGCACCCCAACCAAGATTTCTTGCAAGTTGACACCACCAACATCCTGTTTATTTGCGGTGGCGCCTTTGCCGGCTTGGAAAAAGTCATTGAAAACCGCACCGAACGCTCCGGTATTGGCTTTGGTGCCGTGGTCAAAACTAAAGAAGAGCGGAGTTTGACCGAAATGTTTGGACAAGTTGAACCCGAAGACTTGATCAAATTTGGATTGATTCCCGAATTGGTGGGCCGCTTGCCTGTGGTGGCCACCCTGAGCGAACTGACCGAGGACGCTTTGATTCAAATTCTCACTGAGCCCAAAAACGCGCTCATCAAGCAATATTCAAAATTGTTTGCCATGGAAGGCGTGGAACTCGAGATTCGCCCGACTGCGCTCAAAGCCATTGCAAAAAAGGCCTTGGACCGCAAAACAGGTGCTCGCGGGTTGCGCTCCATCCTTGAACAATCCTTGATTGACACCATGTTTGATTTGCCCAACAGCACCAATGTTGAAAAGGTGGTGGTTGAAGAGTCCACAGTGGACGAAAACAAACCGCCTTTGTTGGTGTATCGCGAGGCCGCTAAAAAGGCCTGAAGTTCATCCCCAAGGGTGGCATTCGCTGCCCTTTTTTTGAGATTGGAAGTTTGACCATGTCAGGACAAACACCGTTGCCAGCACTGCCGATCGACCTGCCCTTGTTGCCTTTGCGCGATGTGGTGGTCTTCCCGCACATGGTGATCCCCTTGTTCGTGGGACGCCCCAAGAGCATCAAGGCGCTGGAGACTGCCATGGGGGCAGACCGCAGCATCATGTTGGTCGCCCAAAAAGCGGCCGCCAAAGACGAACCGCTTGTCACCGACATGTTCGAGGTGGGCTGCGTGTCTACTATTTTGCAAATGCTCAAACTGCCAGATGGCACGGTCAAGGTGTTGGTGGAAGGCCAGCAGCGTGCCACGGTCAACCGCATCGACGACGGTCCTTTGCATTTCAATTGCAACCTCACACCGGTTCAATTGCCCGCCACCGAGCAAGACACCGAGGTGGAAGCCTTGCGTCGTGCGGTTATGCAGCAGTTTGACCAGTATGTGAAGCTGAACAAAAAAATCCCGCCTGAAATCCTCACCTCGATTGCCAGCATCGACGACCCCGGTCGTTTGGCCGACACGATCGCCGCTCACTTGCCGCTCAAGCTTGAAAACAAGCAAGCCGTGCTTGATTTGCCCAACGTGAAAGAGCGTTTGGAAAACCTGTTCACCCAACTCGAGCGTGAAGTGGACATCTTGAATGTGGACAAACGCATTCGCGGCCGAGTCAAACGCCAGATGGAAAAAAACCAACGCGATTTCTATTTGAATGAGCAGGTCAAAGCCATCCAAAAAGAACTCGGTGAAGGCGAAGAGGGCGCTGACATTGAAGAGATCGAGAAAAAGATCAAATCAGCGCGCATGTCCACCGAGGCACGCAAAAAAGTCGAAGGCGAGTTGAAAAAACTCAAACTGATGTCACCCATGTCGGCCGAAGCCACGGTGGTGCGCAATTACATTGACGTCATGGTCAATTTGCCCTGGAGCAAAAAAACCAAAATCAAACACGACCTGCTCAATGCTGAAACCGTGTTGAACGAAGACCATTACGGCCTTGAAAAAGTCAAAGACCGCATCTTGGAATATTTAGCGGTACAGCAACGCGTTGACAAAGTCAAAGCGCCCATCCTGTGTTTGGTGGGCCCACCCGGAGTGGGTAAAACCTCTTTGGGTCAATCCATTGCCAAAGCCACGGGTCGCAAGTACGTGCGCATGGCCTTGGGTGGCATGCGTGACGAGGCCGAAATCCGTGGTCACCGCCGCACCTACATCGGCGCTTTGCCAGGCAAGGTGCTGCAAAACCTCACCAAGGTCAACACCCGCAATCCTTTGTTCTTGCTCGATGAGATCGACAAGCTGGGCGCAGACTTCAGGGGCGACCCCTCGAGTGCCTTGCTCGAGGTGCTCGACCCCGAACAAAACAACACCTTCAACGATCACTATGTGGAAGTTGATTTCGATCTGAGTGATGTGATGTTTGTCGCCACCTCCAACTCGATGAACATCCCACCTGCCTTGCTCGATCGCATGGAAGTGATTCGTTTGTCGGGGTACACCGAAGACGAAAAGATCAACATTGCTTTGCGCTACCTCATCCCCAAGCAGTTGAAAAACAACGGCATCAAGGAAGAAGAACTGCTGATCGAAGAATCTGCGGTGCGTGACATCGTGCGCTACTACACCCGCGAAGCTGGTGTGCGTTCACTCGAACGTGAGATCTCCAAGATTTGCCGCAAGGTGGTCAAAGCCTTGTTGTTGAAGACACTTACACCGCTGGTCAAGGTCAATGCGGACAACCTCAACGACTACCTGAGTGTGCGCAAGTACACCTACGGTCGTGCCGAGCAAGAAAACCAAGTGGGCCAAGTGGTTGGTCTGGCGTGGACCGAAGTGGGCGGCGATTTGCTGACCATCGAAGCCGCACTGATGACCGGCAAGGGCAACATCATCCGAACCGGTTCGCTGGGCGACGTGATGAAAGAGTCTGTCGAGGCGGCGCGCACCGTGGTGCGCAGCCGTGCCCATGCGCTGGGCATCAAGCCTGAAACTTTCGAGAAATCAGACATCCACATTCACGTGCCAGATGGTGCCACCCCCAAAGACGGCCCCAGTGCAGGAGCTGCCATGACCTTGGCCATGGTGTCTGCCCTCACAGGCATTCCTGTGCGCAGTGATGTCGCCATGACAGGTGAAATCACTTTGCGTGGTGAGGTCACGGCCATTGGCGGCTTGAAAGAAAAGCTGTTGGCGGCGTTGCGTGGCGGTATCAAAACGGTGTTGATCCCTGAAGAGAACGTGAAGGACTTGCAAGAAATTCCTGACAACGTCAAAGCCAATTTGGAGATCGTTCCAGTTCGTTGGTTGGACAAAGTGTTGGAGATTTCTCTGGTGCGCATGCCCACACCATTGCCAGATGAAGAGCCCGTGGTTGCGGCACCTCCACCTGTTGATGTGGTGGTCACTGCACCAGTCAAACATTAATTCTCTACAGAGGCAAAAATGGCCTTTTTTAGGCTATACTTTGCCCCTCATGCGGGAGTAGCTCAGTTGGTAGAGCGCAACCTTGCCAAGGTTGAGGTCGCGAGTTCGAGACTCGTCTCCCGCTCCAATTTAAAAAGGGAAGCACTGCTTCCCTTTTTTATCGTTCACAAGGCGCGGTAGCAAAGCGGTTATGCACCGGATTGCAAATCCGTGTAGGTCGGTTCGACTCCGGCCCGCGCCTCCAACACCCCAAGCCACTGTGTCACCACAGTGGCTTTTTTCATGGCCACAGGGCATCCACCACCAATTTGACTGAAATGGCGAACAGGCCCCATTGCACGATGCTGTAAAACCATTTGTCGGCCAATCGCCGCGTGAGATAGGCGCCCAACACGGTGCCGATCAGGGCGGATGGAACCAATCCAGCCGCTTGCAGCAAATCGGCTTCAGAGTAGGGGTTGAGTTGTTGGTAAGGCCAAATCTTGACCAAGTTGACGATGGTGAACAGAAAAGTGGCGGTGCCCGCAAACACCACCTTGGGCAAGTGCTGGGGCAGCACGTACATTTGAAACGGTGGCGCACCCGCATGGCAGATGAAACTGGTGAAACCCGTGATCACCCCCCAGAAAACACCTTTTTTCACGTCCACACCTTGTGTGGCTTGCGGTGTGCGGCGTAGCCAGATGTTGAGACAAAAAACAATCCCGATCACACCAATCAGCAGCTTCACTGCGCTGTCCGACGTGACCGAGGCGGTCAACCAACCCACCAGCACCCCGACGATGCTGGCCGGTACCAAGATTTTCAAATTGGGGAGGCTGAAATCTCGGCGGTAGAGCCACACACTCACCATGTCTGAAATCACATAAATGGGCAGCAACAACACAGCGGCCTTGACGGGCGACATGACCAGTGAGAGGACCGGCACGCCCAGCATGCCGATGGTGGGCAGTCCTCCTTTGGACAAACCCACCAGCAATGCCGCCAAACTGGCGAGCCAAAAGAACCCATCAAACGTCATGTGTGTCGTGGGTGAAAGTCAGGCCTTGCGAACATATTCAGACTTGAGTTGAAGCGCGCCAAAACCGTCAATTTTGCAGTCGATGTCATGATCGCCTTCAATCAATCGGATGTTTTTAACTTTGGTGCCGACTTTGATGACGGTTGAAGAACCTTTGAGTTTGAGGTCTTTCACCAGGGTGACGGAGTCACCTTGGTTCAGCACATTGCCAGATGCATCTTTCCAAACCTTGGCTTCTTCTTGGTCCGTGGCAGTAACGATGGACCATTCATGGGCGCATTCTGGGCAGATGAACACATCATTGTTTTCATAAGTGAATTCGGATTGACACTTCGGGCATGCAGGCAATGTCATGTTTCAGTCGCGTCCAGCTTCGATGATTTTGTCTGCCAGCAATTGGGGATTGGTAAAACACACTTCATGGCTTCCCTGTCCTTCGACCAATCGGAACAAGCCAAGTCGTTCGGACAATCTGGGATGCCAAGGCATACTGTGAGGCATGGCCGCGTCTTGCTGGAAATTCAGATAACTTTTACCGAGCATCATCTCAGCCAGCGGTGTTTTGAGTTGCACTGCTTCAGTGAAAGTTTTATAAGGTTGCGGGTTGAGCTTGTCATAAGCGGACTGGGCCAGGGCAGCATCTGCATCGTTGATGAAAGCTTCGCGCCAGACAGGAAATGGAAGCACCACGGCATTGCCGCTGGCTGCTGCAATTTGATCAAACATGCCTTTGTAGTGGGGCGGCACCATGTCATTCAGGCATTCACCATTCAATGGCACAAATGCATTCCAATACACCAAGCGTGAAATGCGGTGAGGAATCAGATCGGCGACCTTGCTGATGATCATGCCGCCATAGCTGTGACCCGCGAGACGCACATGTTGCAGATTGTGCTGTTCAATGTAATCCACCACCGATTGAACCGCTTCGGTCAATCCCAGTTTGGATCGATCATCGTTGGGTCGATTGCCGGCCAGTGTGGGGCAATGGACCACGTGGCCATGGGCGCGAATGGCTTGGGCCACAGGTTCTAGCAATTCGCCTGTGTGCCAAGCGCCGTGAACGAGTACATAGGTATCAGACATGGCATTTCCTTGATTCAAATGGACAGGTTTTGAATTTAAATTGTCCAGTTTGGATGACGACTAGGTGAAATCCATGACTGGACATGGCGACTCAGTCTTCACGCAGGCCAAACGGCATCATGCTCAGGCACCACTGCGCGTATCTTCAGTTCTCGTTCGATGCGCTGGCGCAAAGCATCCGAGGCCAGGCTTTCTCCATGGACCACATACACCTGCGCTGGGGGCTTGGGCATCTGTCCCAACCAATTCAACAACTGATCACTGTCGGCGTGTGCCGAGGCCGAACTGAGTTGCACGATCTCGGCGTGCACAGGTAAATCTTTGCCATGCATGCGAATGGTGGGACTGCCGCTGGCCAAGGTGGCACCACGGGTACCGGGTGATTGGTAGCCGGTCAGGATGACCATGTTGCGATGGTCGCCGACATGGTTGGCCAAGTGGTGCAACACACGCCCGCCAGTGGCCATGCCACTGGCCGACAAGATCACCATCGGGCCATGTCGCTTGACCAAGGCTTTGGATTGTTCGGGTGTTTCAACCATGGTGGCCACCTGGTCCATCGCCATGACATCGGCAGCATTCAATCGGTGCTCACCCATGTGCTTTTCAAACAAAGCCGTGGTGTGAATGGCCATGGGGCTGTCCAAAAAAATCGGAAGCCCATGCGGGATGGCGTCTTGTGCTTTGAGTTGTGCAATGCTGTGCAAAATGGCTTGTGCGCGACCCACTGCGAACACAGGGACCACGGCCACACCACCGCGGGCTGCTACTTTTTTCAAGGCGACAGCCAGCTCATTGTTCAAATCATCTTGAGGATGAATGCGGTCACCGTAGGTCGATTCGATCAACACCGTGTCTGCTTGCAGCGGCGCATCCGGTGGGTTCATCAGGCTGTCGTCTGGTCGCCCCAAATCGCCAGAAAACAAGATGCGTTTGCCATCAACTTCGAGCAGCAAACTGGAGGCACCCAAGATGTGTCCCGCTGAACTCAACTGCGCCTTCCAACCCGCAATGGGTTCAAACCAGTGCCCCCATTTTTCGACATGAAAATGCCCCATGCTGTTATTGGCATCGAGCTTGGTGTAGAGCGGCAGCGCAGGTGTGTGCTTTGAAAAAGCATGGCGGTTGGCGAAGTTGGCATCTTCCTCTTGGATGTGACCGCTGTCGGGCAGCAAGATGCGGCACAAGTCGCGGGTGCCCGAGGTGCAATGGATGCGACCTCTGAATCCTTCTTTGACCAACAAAGGTACATAGCCGCTGTGGTCCAGGTGTGCATGGGTCAGGATCACCGCATCTATGTCTTCAGGCTTTTGCGGCAGAGGGTTCCAATTTCTGAGACGCAGTTGTTTGTAGCCTTGGAAGAGGCCGCAGTCGACCAACAGACGTTTGCCATGGGCGGTCACAAGGTATTTGGAACCTGTCACCGTACCCGTACCACCTAAAAATCGAATGTTGAGGCTCATGAACCATCATAGAACTATTTTTTCGTTGCAGAATGGTCCGATGAAAACAATGCCCCATCTTGAAGACGTGAACTTGCAAGCCAATTCCTTGCGCTTGGCCTTCGCTGACCCCGAGTTCATGCTGCGGCCTGAGGCGCGAGGCATTCGCTTGCAGATGGAATTGCTCAAACCCGATGTGATCCAAGCAGAGGCGGGTGTTCACCACACGGTCGTGGTCTTTGGCAGTGCCCGGTTCGTGTCGGAGGAGGCGGCCCAAGTGCAACTGACCCAAGCGCGCCAAAGCCAAGACCCTGCGCAGATCGCGCAGGCCGAGATGGCCGTGCGCAATGCGGCCTACTATGAAGCTGCTCGCACATTTGCAGGCTTGGTGGCGCAGGCCTGTGCCCATCGTCCTGCTCATGAGCGGTTCACGATTTGTACGGGTGGCGGGCCTGGCATCATGGAGGCGGCCAATCGCGGTGCCAAGGAGGCTGGGGCAGAGTCGGTGGCCTTGAACATTGCACTGCCGCATGAACAGCACCCCAACCCGTATGTCACTGAGGGCTTGAGCTTCAAGTTCCATTACTTTGCCATTCGCAAAATGCATTTCATGATGCGGGCCAAAGCCTTGGTGGCTTTTCCTGGAGGCTATGGCACCTTGGACGAATTGTTTGAAATCTTGACGCTGATTCAAACCCACAAAACGCACAAAGTACCTGTCTTGCTTTTTGGATCGGACTATTGGCAACAGGTGATCAACTTTGACCACATGTTGGCACATGGCACCATATCCCCCGAGGATGCAGCTTGTTTTCAAATGGTGGACACGCCGCAGGCCGCTTGGGAGCAGGTCCAGTCGTTTCATGGAACTTAAATGGCATCCTAGGGAATGTCTCGGCATCCATGCCAGTATTTCGGGTGCAAAATGCACGGTTGTTCCGTTTCCCAAGCTTCTGTCGCTCATGTCTGAAAACCTCATCCTGGAAACCAAAGCCTTGACCAAAGCATTCAAGGGTTTTGTGGCGGTGAACAATGTGGATTTGCGGGTTCAACGTGGTCATATTCACGCACTGATCGGCCCCAATGGCGCTGGCAAGACCACCTGCTTCAATTTGCTCACCAAATTTCTGGAGCCCAGCCAGGGGCAGATTTATTTCAATGGCATCGACATCACATCAGAAAAGCCTGCGCAAATTGCACGCAGAGGGGTGATTCGGTCTTTTCAAATTTCAGCGGTGTTTCCGCAAATGACGGTGCTTCAAAACGTGCGCATCGGTTTGCAGCGTCAGTTGGGCACGTCGTATTTTTTTTGGCGCAGCGATGAGTCGTTGCAACATTTGAATCCGCAAGCCATGGACTTGTTGGCGCAAGTGGACTTGACTGAGTTTGCGCAAGAAAAAGCGGTCAATTTGCCTTATGGACGCAAACGCGCCTTGGAGATTGCCACCACCTTGGCCATGGCCCCTGAACTGATGTTGTTGGACGAGCCCACGCAAGGCATGGGGCACGAAGACGTGGAGCGGGTCACACAACTCATCAAGAAAGTGTCTGCAGGGCGCACCATCTTGATGGTGGAGCACAACATGAGTGTGGTGGCCAGCATTGCCGACACCATCACGGTCTTGCAACGAGGGGCTGTCTTGGCCGAAGGACCTTACAAGGAAGTTTCCCAAAATCCCTTGGTCATGGAAGCCTATATGGGTTCATCCCATGCCGCTTCATTGGGAGCCGCGGCATGAGCACCACGGCTGCACTCGACATTCGCAATCTCCACGCTTGGTATGGTGAATCGCACATCTTGCATGGATTGAATTTGCATGTAAGCCCCGGTGAAGTGGTCACTTTGCTTGGGCGCAATGGCTCTGGCAGAACCTCCACGCTGCGGGCCATCATGGGCTTGGTGGGCAAGCGGGAAGGTTCGATCCGTATTCATGGCGATGAGACCATCGGGTTGCCCACCCACAAAATCGCGCACCACGGCGTGGGTTATTGCCCTGAAGAGCGCGGTATTTTTGCCAGTTTGTCATGCGAAGAAAACCTGTTGTTGCCCCCCGTGGTGTCAGCGCGTGGCACCCCCATGACCTTGGACGCCATCTACAGCATGTTCCCCAATTTGATGGAACGCAAAAACAGCCCAGGCATGCGCTTGTCGGGTGGCGAGCAGCAAATGTTGGCGGTAGGGCGGATTTTGCGCACTGGGGCTAATTTGCTGCTGCTCGACGAAATATCTGAAGGACTGGCACCCGTCATTGTGCAAGCCCTGGCACGCATGATCACCACCTTGAAAGCACAAGGTTTCACTATCGTCATGGTCGAGCAAAATTTCCATTTCGCAGCCCCGCTGGCGGACCGCTTTTATGTCATCGAGCACGGTCAAGTGGCTTTGAAATTCGCCGCCAGCGAATTGAAAAGCCAAATGGCCACACTCAACGAATTGCTGGGCGTTTGACGCTTGGCCACACAGATTCAATCCAGGAGAAGCAATTGAAGTTCAAACAATTCATGATTTCAACCGCATGTGCCGTGACCACGGCATCCGCGATGGCCCAAGGTACGCCACTCAAGATGGGTTTCATCACCGACATGTCCAGTTTGTATGCTGACATTGACGGACCGGCCGGTGCCGAAGTGGTGAAGATGGCCATTGCTGACTTTGGTGGTCAGGTGTTGGGCCGCAAGGTTGAATTGCTCACCGTGGACCATCAAAACAAAGCGGATATTGCTGCTTCCAAAGCCCGTGAATGGATCGATCAGCAGGGTGTGAGCATGATTTTGGGGGGCACCAATTCGGGCACAGCCTTGGCCACCAGCCGTGTGGCCGCCGAGAAAAAGCGCGTGTACATCAATGTGGGTGCTGGCTCTGCCCGACTGACCAACGAGGAATGCACCCCTTACACCATCCACTATGCCTATGACACCGTGGCATTGGCCAAAGTGGCCGGCAAGGCCATCATTGACCGTGGTGACAAAGACTGGTTCTTCTTGACAGCCGATTACGCGTTTGGCCATTCACTTGAAAAAGACTCATCCGATGTGGTCAAGGCCAATGGTGGTCGTGTCATGGGCGCCGTTCGTCACCCCTTGAATGCCTCTGATTTCTCGTCGTTTTTGCTGCAAGCCCAGGGCTCCAAAGCGCAGGTGTTGGGTCTGGCCAATGCAGGCGGCGATTTTGTCAACAGCATGAAGGCGGCGAAAGAGTTTGGGGTTGATAAAAAAATGAAGCTCGCGGGTTTGTTGGTGTTCATCAATGACGTGCACGCATTGGGTTTGAAAAACACCGAGGGTTTGCTCACCACCGACAGTTGGTACTGGGATCAAAACGAAGAAACCCGCAAGTTCGCAGCGCGTTTCTTTGAAAAATTCAAACGCATGCCCAGCAGCGTTCAAGCAGGCAACTACTCGGCCACACTGACTTATTTGCAAGCTGTCAAAGCAGCCAATTCGGATGACCCAGACAAGGTGATCGCTGCCTTGAAAAAACTCAAGATCAATGACATGTATGCCAAAAATGGCTTCATCCGCGAGGATGGCCGCATGGTTCACGACATGTTCCTGATGCAAGTCAAAAAACCATCAGAGGCCACCAAGCCCTGGGATTACTACAAGTTGTTGACCACAGTGCCTGGCGCGCAGGCGTTCACCCCACTGGCTGACTCCAAATGCGCCTTGATCAAAAAATGATGCGGGTCATCTGAATCCCATGGACATCTTCGGCATTCCGCTCCCTGCCATCCTGAGTCAACTTCTGTTGGGCTTGGTCAATGGTTCTTTCTATGCCATCTTGAGCTTGGGCTTGGCGGTGATTTTTGGTCTGCTCAATGTCATCAACTTTGCGCATGGCGCCATGTTCATGATGGGCGCCATGTTCACTTGGATGGGCCTGACCTACTTTGATATTTCCTACTGGAACATGCTGTGGTTGGCCCCTTTGTTGGTGGCGCTCTTTGGCATGGTCATTGAAAAAACCATGCTTCAATGGCTCTACAAACTGGACCACTTGTATGGCTTGCTTCTGACATTCGGCATCACTTTGATGATCGAAGGCGTCTTTCGCTCCATCTATGGCTCCTCTGGTCTGTCTTATTCGGTGCCCGAGGTGTTGCAAGGCTCAACCGATCTTGACTTCATGGTTTTGCCCAACTACAGGACGTGGGTGGTGGTCGCTTCTTTGGTGGTGTGTTTTGCCACATGGTTTGTGATTGAAAAAACCAAGTTAGGTGCTTACTTGCGCGCAGGGACAGAAAACCCCCGATTGGTCGAGGCGTTTGGCATCAATGTGCCCTTGATGGTGACCTTGACATATGGTTTTGGCGTGGCCTTGGCCGCCTTTGCTGGCGTGTTGGCTGCACCGGTCTACCAAGTCGCGCCGCTGATGGGCTCGAATCTGATCATCGTGGTGTTTGCTGTGGTCGTGATTGGTGGCATGGGCTCGATCATGGGTTCCATCCTCACAGGCTTGGGATTGGGTGTGATCGAAGGCTTCACCAAGGTGTTTTACCCAGAAGCATCCAGCACCGTGGTGTTCATCATCATGGCTTTGGTGCTGTGGGTCCGTCCAGCAGGCTTGTTTGGCAAAGAGAAGTGATGAGAGACTGAATACCCATGGGCAAAAAAATCCTTTTCACCTTGTTGCTGATCGCAGGCTTGCTCGCGCCGTTGGCGGTGTATCCCGTGTTCATGATGAAGTTGTTGTGCTTTGCTTTGTTCGCATGCGCCTTCAATTTGTTGATTGGCTACACCGGCCTGTTGTCATTCGGGCATTCGGCTTTTTTGGGTGGGGCAGGCTATGTCACAGGCTATGTGTTGCGCGACATGGGTTTGTCGCCCGAACTGGGCATCATCTGCGGCACATTGTTTGCTGCCTTGATGGCTTGGCTCATGGGTGCTTTGGCCATTCGCCGTCAGGGCATTTACTTCACCATGATCACTTTGGCCTTGTCTCAAATGCTTTACTTCATTTGGTTGCAAGCCAGTTTCACAGGCGGTGAAGATGGCTTGCAAGGCATTCCACGAGGACGTTTGTTCGGGGTTTTGGATCTCAGCAACGACATTCATTTGTATTACCTGGTGTTGGGCATTTTCTTGTTTGGTTTTTGGCTCATCCACCGTGTCATCCACTCGCCCTTTGGCCAGGTGTTGAGTGCCATCAAAGAAAACGAAGCACGTGCCATTTCTTTGGGTTATGACGTCAACCGTTACAAACTGCTCGCCTTCGTGTTGTCCGGTGCATTGGCTGGATTGGCCGGCTCGACCAAGGTGTTGGTGTTGGGCTTTGAGACGCTGACCGATGCCCACTGGAGCATGTCAGGTTTGGTGGTGCTCATGACCTTGGTCGGCGGATTGGGCACTGTGTTGGGTCCCATCCTGGGCGCTTTTTTCATCATTTTGTTGGAAAACAAAATGGGTGAGATTGGCGAAACACTCAGCAAGCTCTCGGGTGTGGAATGGTTTGCCAGTTTGGGTGAGTCTGTCACCATCGTGACTGGATTGATCTTCGTCATCTGCGTTTTGTTGTTTCGCCGCGGTATTGTTGGTGAGTTAATGCACCGAATCAACCCCAAAGGACTCTCATGAGCTCGACATCGATGCCCCACGACCCGGTGGCCTCTGCCCAAGAGGACGCCACCTACCTCAAGGTGACATGGCGGTTGATCCCGCTGCTGCTGCTTTGTTACATCGTGGCCTACCTGGACCGCGTGAACGTCGGCTTTGCCAAATTGCAAATGGCCGGCGATTTGGGTTTTTCGGATGCGGTCTATGGCTTGGGGGCCGGCATGTTTTTCATAGGCTACTTCTTTTTTGAAGTGCCCAGCAACATCATCTTGCACCGTGTCGGTGCCCGCACTTGGATCGCTCGCATCATGGTCACCTGGGGGGTGATCAGCGGCGGGATGATGTTCATCCAAACTGAAATGCAGTTTTATGTGATGCGGTTTTTGCTGGGCGTGGCAGAAGCCGGATTTTTCCCCGGCATCATTTTGTACCTCACCTACTGGTATCCGTCTGCGCGCCGCGGCCGCATCATTTCATTGTTCATGACGGGCATTCCTTTGGCGGGTGTGATCGGTGGCCCCTTATCGGGCTGGATCATGAAAAGCTGGGACCAGTACCAAGGCCTGCAAGGTTGGCAATGGATGTTTTTCTTAGAAGCTTTGCCGGCGGTGGTGATTGGATTCATTGTTTACGCTTATTTGGACGATCGCGTGGCCGATGCCAAGTGGTTGACACCAGAGGAGCGCGACTTGCTCAGCCGCCGTATTGCAGAAGAAGACGTCCACAAAGAGGACATGCCTGTGTTGCAGGTGTTGAGCAACAAGCGGGTCTGGGTCATGAGTTCGATTTATTTCAGCATGGCCATGAGTTTGTATGGCGTGAGTTTTTGGTTGCCCACCTTGATCAAAGGCATGGGTGTGTCTGACAACTTGACGATTGGCATGTTGTCAGCCATTCCCTGGTTGGCCGGTGCGATTGCCATGCTGCTGTTTGGTCGCAGTGCAGACCGCCACAAAGAGCGTCGCTGGCATGTGGTCATCCCTATGCTGATTGCTGCATCAGGTTTGGCCTTGTCGGTGGTCTTGGCCAGCAATCCTTATTACGCTTTCATCGCATTGACCTGGGCTTGCATGGGCATCGTGTCCGCCATCCCTTTGTTTTGGAGTTTGCCCACCGCGTTTTTGGGTGGTGCCGCCGCCGCTGCAGGCATTGCCGCCATCAACTCGATCGCCAATTTGGCAGGTTTTGTGGCACCGTATTTGGTGGGCTGGTTGAAGCAGATCACCCAATCCACTGATTCAGGCATGTACATGTTGGCCGTGGTGTTGCTGATGGGTGCGGCCATCACCTTGCGCATCCCGGCCAAACTGGTTAACCGTTGAGCAGGCAAGCCTATTGGGCGCTTGCTAAAATTTTGAGCAATTTGACAGACTGTATGGATCGGAGACACCCATGAACAAGATTTCTTCCCACCTGCTTTGGCTGGCCGTAGCCTTGCTTGGTGCTTTTTCTTTGGGAACGGTGGCCCTGACCCGTGGTGAGAGCATCAATGCCCTGTGGATTGTCACCGCGGCTATTTCCATCTATCTGATTGCATACCGTTTTTACGCTTTGTACATCGCCAAAAATGTGATGCAGCTCGACGGCAACCGCACGACGCCAGCGGTTCGACTCAATGATGGGTTGGACTATGTGCCCACCCACAAAAACGTGTTGTTCGGTCACCATTTCGCAGCCATCGCAGGTGCAGGTCCTTTGGTGGGGCCTGTGTTGGCCGCACAAATGGGCTACTTGCCTGGTTTGCTTTGGTTGCTGGTGGGTGTGGTGTTGGCAGGTGCTGTGCAGGACTTCATGGTGTTGTTCATTTCGGTCCGACGCAATGGCCGTTCACTGGGTGACATGATCAAGGAAGAGATGGGTGTCGTTCCTGGTGTGATCGCCATGTTTGGCACCTTCATGATCATCACTATTTTGTTGGCTGTGTTGGCCTTGATTGTGGTGAAAGCTTTGGCTGAAAGCCCATGGGGCACCTTCACAGTGGCGGCCACCATCCCCATCGCGTTTTTCATGGGCATCTATTCGCGTTATTTGCGCCCCGGTCGCATCACGGAAGTGTCTTTGATCGGGTTTGTGCTGTTGATGTTGGCCATCATTTACGGTGGTCAAGTGGCTGCCGATCCCGCACTCGCACCCCTGTTCACCTTTGATGGCAAGCAACTCACCTTGATGCTGTTGGCCTATGGTGTGGTCGCCTCTGTGCTGCCTGTGTGGCTGTTGCTTGCGCCTCGCGACTATTTGTCCACCTTTTTGAAAATCGGCACCATCGTGGGTCTGGCCATTGGTATTTTTGTGGTTGCCCCCGATTTGAAAATGCCCGCCATCACCAAGTTTGTGGATGGCACTGGTCCTGTTTGGTCAGGCTCTTTGTTCCCCTTCTTGTTCATCACGATTGCTTGTGGCGCTGTGTCAGGGTTTCACGCCCTGATCTCATCTGGCACCACACCCAAGCTGTTGGAGAACGAACTGCATGCACCCTTGATTGGTTATGGTGCCATGTTGATGGAGTCTTTTGTGGCCGTGATGGCCCTGGTCGCAGCTTCGATCATTGAGCCTGGTGTGTATTTCGCCATGAACAGCCCAGCTGCTTTGATTGGCACCACACCTGAGAGCGCTGCGGCGGCCATCAGCCAATGGGGCTTCCTGATCACACCCGAGATGCTGCAAGAAACAGCGCGTAACGTGGGTGAGTCCACCATCATTTCTCGCACTGGTGGTGCCCCCACATTGGCAGTTGGCATGGCGCAAATTTTTGCCTCCGCCTTGGGTGGCCCCGGCATGATGGCCTTCTGGTACCACTTTGCGATTTTGTTTGAGGCCTTGTTCATCTTGACGGCCGTGGACGCTGGTACTCGTGTGGGTCGCTTCATGTTGCAAGACCTCATGGGCACCGTGGTGCCTGCGCTGAAAAACACCCAATCCATCAGCGGTAATCTGATTGCCTCTGTGTTGTGTGTCAGTGCATGGGGTTACTTCCTGTACCAAGGTGTGTCGGACCCCTTGGGCGGCATCAACACCCTGTGGCCTTTGTTTGGCATCTCCAATCAAATGTTGGCAGCGATTGCGCTCACCCTGTGTACCGTGGTGTTGTTCAAGATGAAGCGTCAGCAGTACGCGTGGGTGACCTTGATCCCCACCACCTGGTTGTTGATTTGCACCTTGACAGCAGGCTTGGAAAAAATCTTCCACAGCAATCCCAAAATCGGCTTCTTGGCCAATGCAGAAAAATTCCAAGCTGCTTTGGCGCAGGAACAAATTTTGGCGCCTGCCAAGTCCATGGCACAAATGCACCAAATCATTTTCAACAACTACTTGAATGCTTCTTTGGCCGCCTTGTTCATGTTGGTGTTGTTGTCGGTGGTGTTCTATGGCTTCAAGCAGTGCACAATTGCGCTCAAATCCAACAAACCGACCACGCAAGAAGCGGTCGGTGATTTGAAATCAGCTTGATCCGGACAGCCTCATGCTGGACAAACTGAAATCCATCAACAACTATTTTGTGCAGACAGCCCACCTGATGGTGGGCGTGCCCAGCTACCAAAACTACCTCGACCACATGGCCAAAACCCATGGTGACAAACCGGTCATGAACTACGAGGAGTTTTTCAGGGAGCGACAAGCCGCTCGCTTTGGCGAGGGTGCCACGCGCATGAGTCGCTGCTGTTGACAGCTAAAGCGTTTTGTTGGCTTTGTCGCGCAGTTGGAATTTTTGAATTTTCCCCGTGGAGGTTTTGGGGATGGTTTCAAAAATGATGGCTTTGGGGCATTTGTATCGGGCGAGCAATGATTGGCAATGAGCCAACAACGCATCAGCCGACACGTCGCGGCCAGGTTTGAGCTCCACAAACGCCACCGGAACTTCACCCCATTTGTCATCCTGCTTGGCCACCACCGCACAGGCCAAGACATCGGGGTGTCTGTACAACGCATCTTCCACTTCGATGGAACTGATGTTTTCTCCCCCTGAGATGATGATGTCTTTGCTGCGGTCTTTGATCTTGATGTAGCCGTCGTTTTCTGTGACGGCCAAGTCACCGGTGTGGAACCACCCGCCTTCAAAGGCTTTGTCGGTGGCTGAAGGGTTTTTCAAATACCCTTTCATCACGATATTGCCTTTGAACATGATTTCACCCATGTCTTCTCCATCAGGCGTGACCGGCGTCATGTTGTCTGGGTGTTGCACATTCATGCCTTCTTGAAGCACATAGCGCACGCCTTGCCGTCCATGGAGTCGAACTTGTTCGGTCATGTCCACAGACTCCCAAAACGGCTGTTTGACGGCCACAGAGGCGGGTCCATAGACTTCAGTCAGTCCATACACATGCGTGATGTCAAAGCCCAGTTTGGCCATGCCTTCAATCATGGCGGCTGGGGGCGCTGCACCGGCCACCATGCCCTTGATGCGGTGGCTGATAAGTTGTTGCGATGACGCAGGCGCATTGATCAGCATGTTGTGAACAATGGGTGCCGCGCAGTAATGGTCCACATGGTGTTCGGCCATGTTGTGCAAAATGAATGGGGCATCTATTTTTCGCAAACAAACATGCACCCCACCCAGCATGGCGATCGTCCACGGAAAGCACCAACCATTGCAATGGAACATGGGCAAGGTCCACAAATACCGAGGGAAGTGGGGCATGTGCCAGGTGAGCGCATTGCTCACAGCATTCAGGTAAGCCCCCCGGTGATGGGTCACCACGCCTTTGGGATCCCCCGTGGTGCCTGAGGTGTAGCTCACCGCAATCGCATCCCATTCATCGCTGGGACCATTCAATGTCTTCAACGGCTCATGCTGCATCAACCATGATTCATATTCCAGCGACCCCAGACGCATACCTGTGCCGACAAACTCGGAATCACACACATCAATCACCAATGGATATCGATTGTGCTTGTGAGCCAGGATGTCCAGGGCCAGTTGCATGGTGGTGGAGAACTCTTGATCGGTGAGCAACACCATGGCTTCGCAATGGTTGATTTGCCAGGCCAACAGTTCCGCATCCAGACGGGTGTTGAGGGTGTTGAGGACTGCATTGAGTGCGGGCACCGCGTAGTGGGCTTCCAGCATTTCAGGTGTGTTGGAGAGCATGGCACTGACGGTGCAGCCTTTGCCCACGCCTGCGGCTTGCAAGGCGGCGGCAAGCCTGGCTGTGCGCTCGCGAACCTGTGCCCAGGTGTAGCGACGCCGCCCATGGATGACAGCATCAAGCTGACCAAAAACCTCTGCGCTGCGTTCCACAAAAGTCACCGGTGACAACGGCACAAAGTTGGCTGGGTTTTTGTCAAGGTGTGTGGCGTCGTACATCCCAGTCATTGGTCAATTCCTGACATCTTGAAGGGATGCCAGACAGTTGGAGACACTCCAGCCATAAAGCCATTCCATGGCATCGTAAAAGCGTTCGGGTGTTCGACCCCGCCACAAATCATTGCGAACTAAACGCTCAACCCCTTGCGCATGGTAGATACGCCCCATCTCCCGCGAAGACAGCACAATCCGCGCTGTCCTGGCAATGCGCGAACGTTGGTACACATCAAAGGCCTTGGCCATGTCTTGGCGATGAACCTGCAAGGCCTGACCCAGGGTGACTGCATCTTCCAGGGCCATGCAAGCCCCCTGCGCCATGTACTGGGTGGTGGGGTGGGCGGCATCACCCAAGAGCGTCGCGCGACCAAATGACCACTGCGGGATGGGGTCGCGATCTGCTGTGGCCCATCGCTTCCAAGAGGTCGGCAGATCGATCAATTGACGTGCTTTGGGACAAATGTCTTGAAAGTAACTTTGAACCTCCTCGGCACTGCCCTCGGTCACCCCCCATTCCTCTGGTTGTCGGCTATGGAAAGTCACGACCAAGTTGTATTGCTCACCCCCACGCAAGGGGTAATGCACCAGATGGCAATGCGGCCCGACCCAAATGCTGGCGGCATTCCATTGCAATTCAGCAGGGAAATCTTGTTTGTCCACCACCGCTCTGTAGACCACATGGCCCGTCACTCGGTGCGGATCATTGACAAAATGTGACCGAACCACAGACTTCACGCCGTCAGCACCCACCAGCGCTTGCCCACGGTGCTGGTGGCCATGTTGGTCCGTCACCCACACCTCATCTTGGTGCTGCGCAATCTGTTGTACCCGTGTGTCGGTGAGCAGTTCAACGTCCCCAGTACGAAGGACGCCTTCAAGCAGGGCGTTGTGGGCATCGACACGGTGAATCACGGCATACGGGTTGCCAAAGCGTGCGATGAACGCTGCACCTGTGGGGATCAGTCCAACCTGGTATTCGTCGATGGCATCGTGCATCACCATGTAATCGGTATAGACAGCCATGCGTCTGGCTTGCTCGCCCACGCCCAATGCATCGAAAGCATGAAAGGCATTGGGACCCAATTGCATGCCCGCACCTACCTCACTGATCTGGCTGGCCTGCTCGAGTACTTTGACTTGAAAGCCTTGCTGCGCCAAGGCCAACGCGGCGGCCAAACCACCGATGCCCCCACCTGCTACCAGTATGGGAAGAGATTTGTTCATGCGTGATCAGCTGCTGAGTGAGATGCCCAATTCTTGCAGAATTTTCTGGTTGTGCTGACCCACACTGGGGATGGCACCCATGGTGTAGTCGAAGCTGCTTTGTCGTCCTGGTGGCAGTAACGCGGGCAGGGGACCGACCGGCGAGTCCACTTCCGTCCAGCGTTGTCGGGCTTGCAGTTGGGGGTGTGCCCACAGGTCTGCCATGGTGTTCATGCGGGCATTGGCAATGGGTGCATCATCCAACCGTTGGATCACTTCTGCTGCGGTCAATGTGGCAAAAACGTCCAAGATCAACGCTTCTAAGGTTTGTCGATGTTGATTGCGCAGACTGTTGGTGTTGAACCGTTCATCGCTGGCCAGTTCGGGTTGACGCAAGACCACCTCGCAAAAACGCACCCACTCGCGTTCATTTTGCAAACCCAGCATCACGCTGCCCCCATCACCTGCCAAAAACGGTCCATAAGGGTAAATAGTGGCATGCGATGCACCTGAGCGTGGTGGGGCATCGGCATGGTCCATGGCGTAGTACATCGGGTAGCCCATCCACTCGGCCAAAGACTCGAGCATGGACACATCGATGTGGGCGCCTTCACCCGTCTTGTCGCGGTGGATCAAGGCACTCAAAATGTTGGTGTAAGCGTACATGCCTGCGGCAATGTCAGCGATGGAATTGCCACTCTTGCTGGGATGATCGGCGGTGCCCGTGACGGACAAATAACCCGCCTCGCTCTGGATCAGCAAGTCGTAGGCTTTTTTGTCGCGGTAAGGTCCTTCATTGCCATAGCCTGAGATGTCACACACGATCAAGCGGGGATGTTTGGCGCGCAAGCTTGGGGCATCCAAGCCCATGCGGGCAGTGGCACCAGGGGCCAGGTTTTGCACCACCACATCGGCCTTGGCGATGAGTTGCGCGAGCACTGCCAGGTGTTCGGGATCCTTCAAATCCAAAGCCAAGCTTTCTTTGGAGCGATTGACCCATACAAAATGCGAGCAAGCACCTCTGGCGCGTTGGTCATAACTGCGGGCAAAGTCACCGACCCCGGGGCGTTCTACCTTGATGACACGTGCACCCAAATCGGCCAGTTGTCGGGTGCAAAAAGGGGCCGCAATCGCATGCTCCAAAGAGACGACGGTGACATGGTCCAAGGGCTTGGCAGAGGTGGTCATGGTGTGAACAGTTTGTCAGTGACGATGAAACAAAGCAGTCGCTTGCATGTGAACTTGGTGAGCAGGATCTTGAACCCATAAGTTCACGCCCGCACCATTTTCATGCGGTTGACCGCGCAGATGGATCGCCCGTTGGTCACCGCACTCAAAACAAGGGTTCACGGCTTTGTAGGCCAGAGACGCAAGCGCTTGTGTGCTGTGGCGTTGCAACAAATCGAGCAACAAAGTGGCCAGCAAAGGGCCATGCACCACCAAACCCGGATAAGCCTCAACCTCGGTGCAATAGCGGCGGTCATAGTGAATCCGGTGGCCATTGAACGTCAGGGCTGAATAACGAAAGAGCAGTGTCTCATCGGGCACCAGGGTTCTCTCCCAGGCGTGCTGCTCAATGTGTTTGGTGCGAGCAGGCGCAGATGGTGCGCTTGTCTGTAGGGGTCGGTAAACAATGTCATGTTCTTCCGACACACACAAACCTTGGCTGTTGGCAATGTCATGGGTGACCAGTACAAACAGCAGTTCACCAGAGCGACCTTGTTTGTGTTGAATCTGTTGCACCCTAGACGTCCGGTGCACCCAATCGCCCACACGCAATGGTGCATGCCAGTGCACACGTCCGCCGGCCCACATGCGCCGAGGAAAGGGCACGGGGGGCAAGAAGTCGCCACGCCGTGCATGTCCATCAGGGCCAAGTTCACTTTGTGGGGTGTGCGGTAAGAAAAAAAGCCAGTGCCACAAAGGTGGCAACACACTGTCAGGTGAGCTGGGCACATCTCGATCCAACGTAGCCGCCAGACCACGGACAGGCGAAGCAGTGATGACATCACTGGTCGTCATGCTGTGGCCTTCCCATGTTTTCAGGTGGGCAAGCGTTGGCTCGTCCAAATGGGTCACTTATGGTCCACCATCTTCAAGCTGGGTGTTTGCAACAGACTGGGCTTGATGGTTTTCACCCACTCCGGTGATTTTTGCCCCACCGGTGTGGTGACCAATTCGGCAGGCACGATCATCATTTTGTCCATCACTGCAAACGGATACTCCGGCACACGCTTGGTGATGCCCAACAACTGGTCTTCCAAGCCTTGCCCATCTGCGCGCATGCGAACAGGGTGACCAAACGCCTTGAATTCCATGGTACGCATGGCTTCTGCCACTTGCTCGGTGCTGGGCCATTTGCCGCCATTGGCCTTGATAGCTTTTTCATAGCCGGTTTTCAAACCCACCAAAGCCTGTGCCATGTGGTAGGTGGAATAGATGGGATAGGCATTGGTTTTGGCACGGAACTTCTTGATGAAGGCTTGGTGCTTCGGATCGTTTTTGGTGGTGGGGTGCAAGAAATAGTGGTCACCACGCGCACCTGCGATCACGCCCTCGGGCACTGCTGGGCCGAGTCGTTCCAGTGAACTTTCCAACAATGGCAAGACAAACAAGGTTTTTTGATTGAAAACACCACGTTGTGACGCCTGACGAACAAAGGTGTCCAAATCGCCCCCCCAAGAGGTGTTGAGCACCACATCAGGTTTGAGGGCTTGCAGGCGGCTGAGTTCGGTTGAGAAGTCAGCAGCGCCCATGCGGGGAAACATTTCTGCCACCACCCGCACATTGGGCTTGAGGGCGCGCAAGGTGTTGATGAAGATTTCCCAGGAATCCCGACCCCATGCGTAGTCTTGGTTGACCACCGCAATGGTTTCAAAGTCAGGTTTGGTTTTGAGCAGGTACAAAACAGTGGCCACCATTTCTGTGGTGGCATTGCCTTGCGTGCGCACCACGTATTGGTAACGCTTCTCTTCCAAGAGTTTTTCGGTGCCGCAGTCCCAAGCGATGTTGAGCACTTTCAAATCTTCGGCGACAGGTGCAATGACATTGCAATTGCCACTCGAGATGGCTGAGATCATGGTTTTGACACCTTGTTCTTGCACCACGCGCCGATACTCAGACAACATCTTGTCTGCGCCCACACCTTCATCGATGTAGGTGGCTGAAAGTTTCACACCGCCAATGCCGCCTTGGGCATTGATGTCTTCGATCAATATTTCAGCGGCCGCTTTGGCGGGCACACCAAACACCGAGGCGGGACCTGACAGAAAAGTGGTGATACCAATGTTCAATTCGGCGGGCTTGGTCTGTGCTGAACTGGCCAATGCCAAGCCGCCCAAGACGGCAGCGGTGAGCAGGCGATGGAGGTGTTTCATGGTGGGTCTCCCTGGAGGTTTTTGAAATGAACTGGGACGTCAGATGGTGCGCCCGCCATCCACTGGGAATTCAACGCCAGTGAAAAATTCGGCGGCATCGCTGGCCAAAAAGACCGCGGCTGTGGCCACGTCACTGGCTTGAGCAAAGCGGCCCAATGGGATGGTGCCCATGAACTTGGCGCGGTTGTCCGGTGTGTCCGGCAAGCCCATGAAATCTTCAAACAGGCCTGTCACACCCATCACCGGGCAAATGGCGTTGACGCGGATTTTTTCGGGGCCCAATTCCACCGCCATGGATTTGGACAACAAGTTGACAGCGCCTTTGGAGGCGTTGTACCAAGTCAAACCGGGACGAGGGCGAATGCCAGCCACCGAGCCCACATTCAGAATGACACCGCCTCCTTTTTGACGAAGATGCGGCAACACCGCATGGGTCATGTGGAAGATGGATTTGACGTTGACATTGAAAATGCGGTCAAACATGACCTCATCCACTTCCAGCATGGGACGGTTTTTGTGGGTGGTGCCTGCGTTGTTGACGATGATGTCGGGGATGCCAAAAGTGCTGATGCAATGCTGCACCAGGGCTTGCACTTGCGCGGCGTTGGTGACGTCACAGGTGAACGGGCTGGCATGAGACCCCAATTCAGCGGCCACTTTCTGAGCGGACGCCCCCAAGATGTCCGCCACGATGACCTTGGCACCTTCACGCACAAAAGCTTGTGCAATGCCTTCGCCAAAGCCGCCGCCTGCGCCAGTGATGATGGCGATTTTGTTGTTCAGTTGACCCATGATGTTGCTTTCTGTATTGAATATCAGCCGTGGAAATGAATCACGGTTTTGGTGGTGCTCATTTCTTCAAGTGCCATGAAGCCTTTTTCACGGCCATGACCGCTTCGCTTGACGCCGCCAAAAGGCAACTCCACGCCACCGCCAGCGCCAAAGGAATTGACAAACACTTGACCGCATTTCAGTGCTTTGGACGCGCGTTGTTGTCGACCGCCGTTCTCCGTCCAGACCGCTGCGAGCAGGCCGTAGTCGGTGCCATTGGCCAAGGCGATGGCATGTGCTTCGTCTTTGAAGGGCATGGCTGCCAACACTGGTCCAAACACTTCTTCTTGGGCCAAGGGGTGGTCAGCTGGCACGCGGTCAAACAAGGTGGGCGTGACGTAATAACCCTGGGCTGGCACACCGGGGTCAATTTGCCCTTGCGCCAAGATGCGCAAACCCGCTGCTTGTGCTTGGGCGATGTAGCGGTTCACGCGTTGTTGTTGGGCGATGTTCACGACCGGACCGCAGTCCAAATTCATCGCTGGTGTGCCCACTCGCACTTTGGAGAATTTCTCGGCCACCAATTGGGTGAATGTGTCGTAGATGTCTTCTTGCACCAAGAGACGGCTGCCTGCTGTGCAAGTTTGACCCGTGTTTTGGATGATGCCGCGCACCACAGTGCTGGCGGCCAATTCCAATTGGGCATCTGAAAAAACCAAGTGCGGTGATTTGCCGCCCAACTCCAACACACATTTCACCGCATGTTTGGCTGCTGCTTGTTGAATCAACACACCCACCTCGTTCGAGCCGGTGAAGCTGATGAAATTGATGTCAGGGTGGTTGGCCAATGCGGCGCCTGCCTCTTCACCCAAACCGCTCACGATATTCAAAGCGCCTGCAGGGAAGCCCACCTCCAGGGCCAACTCGGCAATGCGCAAGCAACTCATGCATGCGTCTTCCGCGGGTTTGACCACCACCGCATTGCCCATGGCCAGTGCGGGACCGATGCTTCGACCCATCATCTGCGCAGGGTAGTTCCAGGGAATGATGTGTGCCGTCACACCCAAAGGCTCACGCAGGAGATTGACTTGGTAGCCGTTCAAAAAAGGAATGACCTCGCCGTACACTTTGTCGGCTGCGGCACCATAAAACTCGAAATAGCGCGCCAACACCACCATGTCGTTGCGGGCGGTGGTCATGGGTTTGCCAGTGTCCTTGGCTTCCAACAGGGCCAGTTCTTCGGCGTGGTCCAACACCGCTTGTGACATCTTCAACATCAAGCGACCACGTTCAAGCGCTGACAACTGCCCCCATGCGCCGTCAAGTGCCTGTCTGGCGGCTTTGACTGCCAAGTCAATGTCCGCGGCTTCGCCGCGGGGAATGCTGTCGAAAGCCAGTCCGTCCACAGGGGACAGCACTTGCAATGTTTTTCCGCTGACGGCTTGAACAGACTTGCCGCCGATGATCATGTGGGCCAATTGGAACTCCGTGAATGGTTGTCAATGTTGCAGGGTTTGATCAGCATGGGTCAACGACCCTCGCTCAAGCAACCAAGTTTGGTCAGGCATGCCCGACAGCAGACTGGCGTTGGATTCGGTGATGACCACGCACAAGTCAGGTCGCAATTGACGCAGGCGGCCGATGGCTTCGACATACTGAAGCGCCAACACGGGTGCCAATCCTTGCAGCGGTTCATCCAGCAGAACCATGCGCGTGCCCACCATCAATGCGCGGCCCAAGGCCACCATCTTGCCTTGTCCCCCCGACAGGGCTGCACCAGAACGTTGCAGCATGTCTTTCAATTGCGGCACCACTGTGAGCACCATGTCCAGTCGCTCTTGGATGAGCTGCGCGCTGAGTTGCAACACCTCGCAGGGCAACCGCAAATTGTCGACCACGGACAAGGTGGGAAAAATGATGCGTTCTTCAGGGGCATACCCAAAGCCCATGCTGCTGCGTGTGTGCGCAGGCCGCAGCGTCAGGTCTTGTTGCTCAAAAAGAACTTGGCCTGATTGCAAGGGCAGCAGACCCATGATGCTGCGCAGCAAGGTGGTCTTGCCCGCACCATTGCGACCGACGACCGCCACGGTGGTGCCAGCGGCCATGGCGGCGCTGATGTGTCGCAGCACCTGCACACCTGCGATATCGACGCTGAGTTGGTTCAATGTCAGCATCATGTACCCAGCACTTCACGTTTGATTTGGGGATCGGACAAGACTTGAGCCGGCGGACCGTCAGCGGCCACGCGACCGGCGATCCAAGCGGCCACCCGTGTGGCGTAACGGTTCACGATGTCAATGTCATGCTCGACAAACCAACTGGTGACTTGCCGCTCTTGCAGGGCTTGCATCACCGTGTCCATCAAGGCCATCTTGTCCTCCGAGGCCACTCCACTGGTGGGCTCATCCATGATCATGAGTTTGGGGCGCAGCATCAAGGCCATGGCCACGTCCAACAATTTGCGTTGACCTTCCGGCAGGGCGCTGGCGGCATGGTGAGCCCGCGCTTGCAGTCCAACCAGGGACAAGGTGTCATCGATTTCATGGCGATCCACCGCATCGGTCAGTGCTGTGAACCATGACAAACGGCCGGTTCGGGCAGCTGCGGCAATTTCCAAACATTGCCGCACGGTGTGTTCTGTGAAGAGTTGGGGCAATTGGAACGAACGCCCCAAACCCAAACGGACAATTTGTCGTGGTTCTTTGTGCGTGATGTTGACGCCATCCAGCAGCACCTGGCCGCTTTGGGGCTTTAAATAACCGGTGCAAATGTTGATGAACGTGGTTTTGCCTGCGCCGTTTTGTCCGATGACAGCCAGACGTTCGCCAGCATGCAGGGCAAAGTCAATCTGGTCAGCAGCCACCACACCGCCGAATGACAAACTCAATCCCTTGGTTTCCAACAACGGGGTACTCATGGTGCCGATCCTTTGTGGGGGTTGATTTTGCGGCGCAGCATGCCCACCATGCCTTCGGGGGCCACCAAAATCACCAAGATCAACGTGAGACCCAGTAGCATTTGCCACACGCCGGTCATGTAGGCTGAGGCAAACAATTTGACGGCTTCAAACACCGCGGCCCCCAAGAACACCCCAAGCGCATGGCCTGAACCGCCGAGGATCGTGATGAACACGTACTCGCCAGAACGAAACCATGAGCCGATGTCGGGTGTGACCAAACCTTGCACCAAACCAAACAAGGCACCCGACAAACCGACCAAGGCGGCTGAACCCACATAGGCTTGCCAAAGAATGTACTTGGCCGACAAGCCCAAATACTCCAGCCGTGTTTCATTGGATTTGATACCCGCCAAGGCCTCACCCGCAGCAGATTTGAAGTAGCGTTGCACCAACCAACCAAGTCCGCCAGCCAACAAGACACTCAGGCACAACAACAGGGTTTCATAGTCGTTGCGCTCGGTGACCAAACCGAACATGGTGGGGCGGTTGATACGCAATCCATCGGTGCCGCCCGTGACGTTGTAAAACTTGCCCAGCATCGAAAACACCACCATGCTGAGTGCGAGGTTGAGCATGCCAAAGAAAATGCCGCGGTAGCGCACCACGAACAAACCCACCACACCACCCACCACAGTGCTGGCCAAGATACCCGCCAAGATCAACACCAAGCCATCTGTTTCAGGGTGTGCCCGCGCCAAAAAAGCCACGGCATAGGCGGCAACAGCTGCATACAGCGCATGGCCAAAAGAAACTTGCCCGGCGCGCACCAAGAGGCAAACGCCCAGACTGGCCAGGCCGTAGCACAAGGCCATGATCAGCGGCGTTTTGCTCCAAGGGAACAAAAGACCCAGACCCAAACAAAGCAGCATGCCCAACCAAGCCATCGATCGAATCATGTCAAATCCTTCGCGCCTGGGCCACAGAGAACAAACCATTGGGTCGAACCAGCAAGACCAGCACCATGATCAAGTAAGGCACAGCCACTTCCCATTCCGGCGACAGGTACACGGCCACAGACCGGGCCAAACCAATCAACAGTGATGCGATCAACGCCCCCGTGATTTGACCCATGCCCGCTGTCGCGACCACGGCAAATGACAGCACGATCATGTCAGCCCCAGCTCCGGGCACCATCGAGGTGGTGGGGGCCGCCATGGCGCCGCCCAGAGCCCCCAAGCTGGCACCCAAGACAAAAGTCATCCATCCTATTTTTCGGGCATTGATGCCCAAGGCCATGGCCATTTCACGGTGGTGCGTGACCGCAATGATTTGTTTGCCCATGGCAGTGAATCGCAGGAAAAAAAGCAAACCGGCATAGGTGCACAGCGCCACCAGGGGGATCAACACCAATTGGTAGCTGGTGTAGGTCACATTGAACAATGTCACCGTGCCCATGCGCCCCACCACCTCCGAGGCCGAATAAGGTTGCGTGCCCCAGACCAGTCTTTGCACATCTTCCAGCACCATGAAGGCAGCGAAGGTGATCAGCAGTTGTTGCACAGGGTCTCTGTTTTGCACCCGACGCAGCAGACCAGCTTCCAGGCTGGTGCCCAAAATCAGACCCACCAACAAAGCCGCCATGGCCAAACAGGCCAACAGCAGCAGTGTCGATGGTTGGTGGTTCATGGCCAGCAGCGTGAGCGAAGCGGCCGTGTAGCCGCCAAAAGCATAAAAAGCGCCATGCGCGACATTCACAATGCCCATCACACCGCAAATCAGGGTCAGACCCAAGGACACCAGGAAAATCAGTCCCGCATAGGACACACCATCTGCAATGGCCAGCACGATCAAATCAGGGGACATGCAGAAAGCTCTTGGGTGAAGGTGAGGAGAACCATGAAACTGGACAAGATGACAGGACTCAAAATGTAGGGCATATGGCCCAGCACGATCCAATCACAAATCGTGATGGCCCTGCTCATGATTTCGAATAGTCAGCGCGGGTGGAATTTTCCCCGCTAGCAGGTCATGAAGCCTTCGGGTAATCCCTAGTCTTGAATGCGCAAGTCAGCGCGCCAACGACCAGTGTTCACCAAAAGGGTGATTTGCTGTTTCACCAATTGGTTGATGGCAGTTTGCGCGCGGTTGGTGAGGTGCTCATCTCTGATGGCGTAGACGACAGAGCGAGTGACATTGGGCTGCTCGATGCGACGGGCCACCAGTTCACCGCGCTCAATTTCCTCTGCGACCGCCGCCCACGAGAGGATGGTGTGACCCAAGCCTTGGGCCACTGCTTTTTTCATGCTGGTGAAAGAATCAATTTCAACTTTCACATTCAAGTCCACATCAGCTTGCAAGGCCGCGCGGTCAATCGCGATGCGCAAACCATGTTCTTTGGCCGGCACAATGAGTTCACACTGCGCCAAGTCATGCATGCTGATGGCGTCACTGGCAGGCAAATGGGGTGCGTGGGGAGCACTCACCAAGTACAAGTCTTCATTCAAAATAGATTGCACATCCAAGCCCTTGTGCGCAGCCGTGCCAAACAACAACGCTGCATCAATGCGGCCGGATTGCAACCACTCCTGCAACCATCCGGAATGACCTTCAACCAGGCGCAAGCTGATGTGAGGCCACTGGGCACGCACTTCGGTGAGCAAGGGCAGGGTCAGCACCATGGCCACCGTGGTTGGGAGCCCCAGCGCTACTTCGCCGTGAACCTCGTCTGCTGCGTGTCTGACGGCGTCTTGTGCATGCTTCAAACGGCGCAAGATGTCATGGGCGTGGTCCACCAAAATAGCGCCTGCGTGCGTGAGTTCAATGCCTTTGGCGTGTCTGAGAAAAAGCTGGACCCCTAATTCTTCTTCCAGCCTCGCAACATGGGCAGACAAAGCCGGTTGTGCCACGTGAATAGCCTGCGCTGCTTTGGAAAAGCCACCTGACTCGGCAACCGCCAAAAAATACTTGATTTGTTTGATGTCCATGAAAGCTCGGTGCATGACGTGAAGTCATCACCGAATGCTATCAGCCCGCTCACAGAAGCCTTCAATAAAGTTGCCACCAAGCGCGGCGAACCCAGGGCTTGCAAACAAAGACAACCGGCGACGTATCGTCGTGGGCGGTGACGGTCAATGTTTGGTTTTTTTTGTGAAACTCATATGTGATGAGCTGGTGCGCCGTTTCAGGGGGTGCTTGCGAATTGGAGGCGGTTTGTATTTCTTCCTGCACCTGCATGAGCGCCACGTCTTTGCCCATTTTGACGCTGGTCAATTCACGCGATTGGGTCTGGTCATCGCGCACCGACCAAGCCGACTGGGTGCTTTCTTGGGATGAGGCGCATCGCAACACATCCTGGTTGCTCAGCAAACACAGGCTATCGGGGCCCAGGGTGACAATTTGTTGCTTGTAGACACGGGCTTGCCCCTGTTGTGCATTGGTTTCACAAAACAATTCTTGCAAGGGTTGATCGCTGCACGCGCTCAGTTGAAGCAAGCAGGCGGCGGTGATCCACCGGAGGGACATATGCACCTCAGAACCAACGGTTTTCACATTGCCCTTTGAACACAGAAAACACTTCGATGTGACCGGACTGACCGTCGATATAGCGAATGCCCGCTGATTGCGTTTCAACATGCAGTTGATCGGGATCACGAAAGAAATTGAACACGTAGGTCATTTGATCAACGGTGTGCGTGCTGTACGTGCCCTTGAATCCCCGCTCAGTCTGCTGGGCAAAGTGGTTGCTCTGGTTGAGCTCTTTGTACAGCGGGAAACGTTGGTTGGCCACATGGATTTCACCGCGTCTGATTTGAATCAAATGACGTTCGGTGGTGGTTTGATCATTGATGACCCGGCTTGCCTCGGCATCGTCATCGGGCGTCCATTGTTGCCATTGGTGTGAGGGTCCTTGGCACACCATGGTGGGGTAAATCAAGCCATAGGCAAAACCCACCAAGGGAAGGCTGACGCCGATCACCAGCAGCAAACTGCGCAGTCGAATACCGCCATCAATGTCGCCATCAATTTCCGCTGTCGCGAAGGCCATGTCTTTGGCTGGCGCTGAGAGGGTGTCGAGGCGCTGCGGTATGTCGATCTCACCCAGTTGTTGAGCGTCGACCATGAGTTCATCCTGCTCTATCACGATCGGGCGTTGTTTGAAGAAAGCATCCAATGTTTGCCATGTGGACCTGGGTGTGATCAAGTCCAGTTGCCGGTGCACCTGGGTCACGTTCATTTGCAGCGAGTCCATGCGTGCATGTGCAAAAAACTGAGGCTCTGGCGTTGTCGCATGATCGTCAGGCAAGGGCTGACGGTTATCGGTGGCGTGACCCTCGTCTACGGGTTGTAGATTGCGGGACGAGCCGTCCAGGTCTATTTGCTGGATATTGGGCGTCAACATCTCTTCTTGGAGCTTGATGCGCTGGTCCAGGTTGTTGGCATTCAATGACACCAGATCTATGTCCTCTTGCCCATGGAAGCCATCCGAGACTTGTTGGATGTTGTGATCCATGGTTCTTTGAACCAACTCGCCAGCTTCGGATGAGTGAAGGGGTTGGTCCCATTCATCGGTTTGTTCGGCCTGGCGTTGTTGCCGGATGTGGATCGCATCTTTGTCAATCTGCGTCAACTTGGGCTTGTGATTTTTGTAATCAATGGCCTTGAGGTAAGGGGCCAGTTGCTGACCAGTGATGGCAAATGCATCTTGCATGGTCTCAAACAAGATCTGCTCTTTGTCCTTGACGACACCGTCAGACAGCATGGAGTCGTAGACATTGACCAGGATGAATATTCTTTGGTCCGTGTTCAGGTACGGCGTTGCATTTCTCAAAAAGGGACTGAGCTTCATACAGCGCACTTGCTGCATGGCCACTTCTTGCAGGCCTTCAAATTCACCAATCACCACCTGCAGTTGCCCAATTTCCTCCTCGGCAATGTCGCCATCTGCCGCCATCATGTAGAGCAAACAAGCCGCCAGCGACAGGTGTGCAGGCGGGAAAGGCGAGGTCAGGGTTTCCAGCGAATAGTTGCCGAGCTTGCGTTTGTTGTTCTTGAAACGCAGTGCGTATTCACAAGTGGCAAAGTCCTGGGCAGTGACTTCAAACGCTTGGCAAATGGTTTGGAACAGATTTTTTTCTTCTTCAGTGGCCACGCTGTCCGACAACAGCGAATCAAAGACATTGGTCAAGATGCACCAGATGTCTTTTTGGCTCAGCAAGGGGGCGGCTGTGCTCAGAAACTCTTCGATGGGGGTGGCGGCGACATAGTCCAAACCCAAGGCCAAGATGTCTTCTTGCCCGCCCAAAACCGACTGGATTTGACTGCTTTCATGGTCGTCAATCCGCCCATCGGACTGGATCATGTAAAGCAACGACGCCGTTAAGCAAAGCAACGGTGTGAGCTGTGGGGAGGTATCGTCGTTCATGGGCGGTGGGTTGATGGGCAGCCTGACAATAAGCCTTGACTGCACCGAACCACCCATGAAACTCCTTCAATGCTCACAATAACCCACACATCTTCGGGCGAAAAGGTCTAGCATGCACCGCAGGTTTTGGCTTGCATCCTTGTCGCCCATGAAAAAATATTTATCACTGCTGATTTGCTTGCTGTTGTGCAGTGTGTCTGCCGCGGCCGAGCATGCTTATGAATTGAACAAGTATTACGTGATTGAGCAGGGATCAAGTTGGTCAGTCGAGGACGCGCAACAGCAAACTTTCACCCCTTACCAACAAGATTTGAGTTTGGGTTTTCAAGATGGGCCGGTGTGGCTGCGTTTGGACATTCGTCCCGTGGCCGAACCGCATGCAGTGGACGCCAACGCACCTGCCCAAACATCGCCCATGATTCTGCGACTGGGTCCTTATGTGCTGGATTCAGCTGTGTTGTACGAACCCGATGGTGCGGGCTGGCGCGCCCAGGCCACGGGGGATCGGGTAGGGACCAACCCACATTTGTGCCCAGATGGACTGCATTGCATGGCGCTGCACAGTTCACCGCACGAACCTGTCTCCTTGTATGTGAAGGTGCAGCAGCGGGGGGTTTTCACGGTGCAAGCCGAGGTGGTGGCGTCACGCGATTTGGCAACAGTGGTGGCCCAAAAAAGTGCCAAAAATGGCGCCGCCATGGCAGTGTCCATCAGCCTGCTGTTGCTGGGCATTGTCCTGTTGTTGGTCGAACGTTCCCTGCTCTTGTTGGTGTTTTGCTTCTTTGAAACCATGGTCGTGTTGTTGGTGGTTGCCACGACTGGGCTGGTGACGCAACACCTGAATTTCATCAGCCCACCTGTACTGGATGTGATCACCCACCAACTGTTCAATTTGCGCGTGATGATGTTTGTGCTGGTGGGATGGGCCGTGATAGCGCATTACCACCCGCCCAAGCAATACAACATCATGATCCTCATGCTCACTTGTTTGAACTTGTTGGCTGCGGTGTTGATCAGCATGACGCTCATCAAATGGGCCATCGTGGTTTATTTGTCTGTCACGGGTTTGAACCTGTTGGTGCAAGTTTATGGATTGGTCGTCACCAGGGGTATGTCACCCAAGATCCGCATTCTGCTGGGGGTCAGTTACGGGGTTTACATCTTGGTTTTTTGCAATGTGTTGCTCAATTTGTTCCCGGAAATGTTCACGGCTCGCCCTGTCAGCAACCTCAATTCTTTTTCTGACTGGCGTGTGAGTGGTGGGCCTGCCGGTTTGGTGATTTTTTTGTTCGTCATCATCCACAATGCCGAGCGCAAATTGGCCGACTCCAAAGCGCTGGGACAGTTGAAGGTGCAAGCTGCGCAAGCCATGGCCAACGCCGATAAATTGTCTGAGCGGCAAACGCTGATTGACATGCTCACCCATGAACTCAAAAACCCCTTGGGCACGATACGTTTTGCCCTGGCAGCGTTGAAGCGACAAGCGCATTCGGACGAGGACACCTTGCAACGGGTCAAGCGCATGGACATGTCTGTTGAGCGCATGAACGACTTGATCGAACAAGTGGCCGGCTCCAACAAAATTGACCGCTTTCAATTGAATGCGCCTTTGGAAATGATCGATGCGGCTGAATTCATCCAAGATTTCATCTCCGACGAACATGCCGATCCTAGGTTCCAGTTGAATGTCGCGCCTGGTGCGCATTTTCACTCCCACCGACGCATGCTGACCTTGATCGTTGAAAACTTGATTGCCAATGCCGCCAAATACGCGGATCCGCATCAGGTGATTGCCATCCATGTGACCAGCAACCCGTTGTCCACAGATTTCCATGTGCGCAACACGGTGCCCGCGGGCCAAATGCCTGATCCTCAGCAATTGTTCAAGCGTTATTACCGCCATGACCAGGTCCAAGACTTGCCAGGCTTGGGGTTGGGCTTGAGTCTGGTTCAAACAGCCAGCGAGAAGATAGGCGCACAGATCAGTTTTGTGATCGATGACAACCACATCACCTTCACCTTGAAAGTGCCTGCATGAACAAGTCTTCCAAACTTCCCTCGGCCGACAGCCCCCCGCAACTGGTGGTGGCACTCGTGGAAGACGACCGCTTGTTGCGACAGGAAATCGAACTGCATTTGAAGGCCAACCATTTCACGGTGTATGCCGTGTCCAGTGGATCTGCTTTGGATGACTTGGTCACGGCGGAGCCGATCGACATGTTCATCATCGATTTGAACTTGCCGGGTGAGGGCGGTTTGAGCATTTGCAAACGGCTGCGCCAAACCATGCCCAAAGCGGGGATCGTGATCATGACGGCCCGCGTGGCCTTGCATGACCGATTGGCCGGTTACAGCCATGGCGGGGCGGATTTCTACCTGACCAAGCCGATTTCACCCGATGAATTGGTCATGGTGCTGCTCAGCTTGGGGCGCAGGGTGAAGATGCTCAATGACGATGGCGAGTGGTCGTTGAGCTTGCGTGACCGCATCTTGCTGGGTCCTGACCCTTGGCAAAAATTGCGGCTGACCAGTCGTGAAAAAACCTTGTTGGTGGCCCTGAGCCAAGCCAAGGACAAAACCCTTGAATCAGGCGCTTTGTGTGATTTGTTCTCGGCCGAAGATGCTGAAGACGGCATGAGCAAGCATGCCTTGGAAGAGCTCATTGCACGCTTGCGTAAAAAATTCAAAACCGCGCAAGCTGCCGATGCAGAACCCGCCATCAAGTCAGTGTGGGGTGTGGGGTATCAGTTGTGTGTTCCCATCACCCTGGTTTATTGAGCGGATCCTTTGAGTTCGCCCTTGGCGATCAACACCTTGGTGTCTTTGTTGCCACCCAACAAAACGCCTTTGTGAAACACCATCGGGAAGGTGGGCCAGCCTGTCCACATTTTCAAGGCATTGCGTCGACGCCATTGGCTGAAGTAGCTGCCGTAGGCCAGGTAATGGTGTTCAATGCCCGCGTCGTTCAAGGCCTTGCGAACGCTGCCAACCTCAGGGTTTTGCGCCATGCCCACGACGACGGTGTCATGGCGTTCAATGGCTTGCAACACTTCTTCAACGATGTCTTGGTGGTGATGGGCCACCTGCGCTTGGATGGCAGGATGGATCTGGGCGTTGGCCAAAACGTGTCGGGACATGTGTGTGTTCCAGGAAATAGGTGAAGGCGGAAGTCTAAGCGGTTCAACTGAGGCGTGGAATTGGCATGGCATGGCTCTTGCAGTTCTTCTCGGCAAAGGATGCTGACACGCCATGACCCAGATTCCACCCTCACCGCAATGCCAAACATGCCGCTATTTGATGCCTTCCGAGTCATCCAAAACCGGCTTGCGCTGTGGGTTTGATTATTTCAAGGCCTCAGAAATCGCCCGGAAATTCAAATTGATGACGCATTACGCCGAAGTCAAGCCGCTGAATGCCTGCGAAAAATGGGCTTCAAAATAGTGCGTGTTTCGCCATGATGCACCACGTCGGTGCCTGTCATGAACTGCCTCTATCATGGGTGCACCCATGAACCCGATTGAAACCGCTCTCATTTACCTGACCTTCGCCGTTGTCGGCGTGGTGGCATGCCGCATGTTGCACTTGCCAGCCTTGCTGGGTTATTTGGTAGCGGGCGTTTTTTTAGGACAAGGCGGCGCCCTGGTTCAAGGCAATGAAGAAGCTGTGGCAGCAGTAGCTGAAATCGGTGTGGTGTTGTTGATGTTTGTCATTGGCTTGGAGTTCAACCTGCCCAAATTGCTGCGCCTGAAAAAAATGGTGTTTGGGTTTGGCATGGCCCAGGTCGTGTTGACCTTGCTGGGCACCTTGCTCGGGCATTTGTTGATTTTTCAACTGCTGCGCTATTTGAATTTGCCTTGGGACTTGAAATGGCAAGGCGCTGTGGCTTTGGGCGCCGCCATGGCCATGTCAAGCACCGCCATCGTGGTCAAACTCATGGCTGAACGGGCAGAAATTGACTCTCAACATGGCCGCAGGGTGATTGGTGCCTTGTTGTTCCAAGATTTGGCGGTGGTGCCTTTGTTGGTGCTGATCCCTGCCTTGGGTGGCATGAATGAAGGCAACTTGGCCACTGAATTGACATGGGCCTTGGGCAAGGCCGCCGTGTTGGTGGCGTTGCTGCTGTGGGGCGGGCAAAAAATCATGCGCAGTTGGCTCGAGATGGTCGACAGGCGCAACAGCGACGAGCTGTTCATGTTGAATATTTTTTTGTTGACCTTGGGCCTGGCTTGGTTGACAGAGCATGCAGGTTTGTCCATGGCGATGGGGGCCTTCATGGCGGGCATGTTGATCGCTGAAACCGACTACAAACAAAAAGTGGAGGATGACATTCGTCCGTTCCATGATGTGTTGTTGGGACTGTTTTTCATCACCCTGGGCATGAAGCTCGACTGGCATGTCCTTCAACTTCAATGGCATTGGGTGTTGATCTTGACCGTCGTGCCGGTCGTGGTCAAGGCGGTGTTGATCGGCGTGTTGGCCTATGCCAGCGGCGCCAGCAATGGCGTCGCCGCCCGCACAGGCATATACCTGGCACAGGCGGGCGAGTTTGGATTTGTGTTGTTGACTTTGGGTCTGGACAACGCCTTGATCGATCACCGATGGGCCAACCCGGTGCTGGCCGCCATGGTGCTGTCCATGATGATCACGCCCTTGCTGATTCAAAATGCTGAGCGTTGGATCTACAGGTTTTCACCGGATGACTGGCTCACGCAATCTTTGCAAATCACATCCATCGCCAAGCACACCATTTCGATTGATCACCATGTGATCGTCTGCGGTTTTGGTCACACTGGTCGTCACCTGTGTCATTTGTTGGAATTGGAGTCCATCTCTTACATTGCCTTGGATGTCAATCCTGATGTGGTGACGGCTGGGGTGTTGGCCGGCCATCATGTGGAGGTAGGCGACTCTTTTCAATTGCCCCATCTCATGTCTGCTGGCCTGCCCCGGGCCTCGGCTGTGGTGGTGAGTTTTGACGACACGTCCACGGCCTTGCAGGTCTTGGCCCTGGTGCGGTCTGAGGTGCCGCATGTGCCGGTGATTGTTCGAACCCGTGATGACCATGACATGGCCTTGTTGCGCCAAGCGGGGGCCAGCGAAGTGATTCCAGATGCCTTCGAGGTCAGCTTGAGTTTGGCCACACAAACTTTGTCGCAGCTGGGCTTGCCCGAGGACCGCATCCACCATCTGGTGTCAGGGCAGCGCCAATCTCAATATGCCAGTTTGAAAAACGACGCGCACCAGTCGGCGACCTGATTCAATTATTTTTGTCGATTAAGCTCAAACTTTGGCAGTTTCTGTCGATTCGTTTCTAATCTGGTAAGTTCGTTTGTGCGTTAACCGTTTCCAAGAATCGGTCATTGGCGTGCAATTTCCTTGTAAAAGCTGCTTTTTCTATTTAAAAGGTGATTCCATGTCCAACAAAATGTTTCAAAAAATCTCCTCCAAACTGAGTCCCTGTGCCTGCTGCACCCCCCCCTCACTGGGCAAAGGCAATGGCTTGGACCGTCGTGGCTTTTTGGGTCTGGGTGCGGCGGGTGCCCTGGCCTCGGGTTTGTCTTTGGTTGGACCTCAGGCCAGTTGGGCCGCCAGCGGTCACTATGAGTCCATGTTGGTCAACTGTATTGACCCTCGTTTCACCACACTGAGCTGGCAGTACATGGGCCTGTTGCAAGGCGTGAGCCGCGACAAGCTGGAAGACAACTACAGCCATTTCGTCATGGCGGGTGGCCCGATCGGTGCCGTTCACCCGAAATTTGAAGCCTGGCACAAAACCTACTGGGAAAACCTGGACATCACCGTGTCGCTGCACCACATCAAGCGTGTGGTGGGTTTGAGCCACCGTGACTGCGGTGCCGCCAAGTTGGCATTTGGTGAAGCCGCTGTGTCGAGCAAAGAGAATGAATCAGCGGCCCATGGCGAAGCCTTGGCGGTGTTCCGCGAGGCCGTGAAAAAACGCCATCCCAAATTGAGCGTGATCACGGGCGTGATGGACACCAACGGCAAGGTGGACTTGATGGGCTGATGCCCCAGGGTCAAAGGCTGCTGAGGAAGCTCAGCAGTTGTTGATTGACCAAGCCTGCTTGCTCTTGCTGGACCCAGTGGCCTGCAAGTGGCAGTAACTCACACAAGCGCATGTCTTCACAGACCTGCGCTTTCATTTTTTCAAAAGCACCTGGAAACTGGTGCACCCCCCAGTCGGCTTGGCCCGCCAAAAAGCCGCTGGGCACGGTGATGGTGCGCTGTGGGCTGCGTGACAAAGCACCCCACTGGTCGTGATCGGTTGCACAGCGATACCACTGCAAGCCCCCTTGGAAACCACGACGCTGGTATTCGGCGGTATAGACCTGTAAATCGCCCTCAGGCAGCCAGGTGCATTGCGCGATCTGTTCCACACTGGGCATGTGGGGAGCCACCGCTTGCGCCATGGTTTGTGCGAGGGGCATGACATAGTAATGCGGCAACTCGGCCAGCACCTCTGCCGTCCACGCTGGCAAGGGATGGGGATGGTTGCCAGACCAATCCGCACTTTTCACGTGGTAGTAGGCTCGCAAAAAATCGTGCAAACCTTGTGGCGCGTACCACATGTCTTGATCGGCCTGAGGCCCTGAGTAGTACCACTGGTAATGCTGCCTGGGTGGTGACAGGTCGGCCAGGGCTTGCACTTCTTGGATCAAGGCCGCATGGCTGGTGGACCACGAATCGGCCGCAGGCGGGCCTGAAAAAGGGGCACTCATCATGACCACAGCGCGAAATACATCGGGGCGGGTGAGGGCGCACCAAGCGGCCACAGGCGAGCCGAAATCATGGCCGATCACGGCATGGACCTGTGTTCGACCCAAGGCCTGCACCAAGTCGAGCACATCATCCACCAAGTGCAGCATGCCGCTGGCTCGCCAATCGCCTTCATACCTGTCGTCACTGCCGCTGGTGCGACCATAGCCGCGTTGGTCGGGGGCCACCACATGAAAACCGGCTGCAGCCAAGGCTGTCAGCTGGTGCCGCCAGCTGTAGGCGAGTTCAGGGAAACCGTGCAGCAGCACAACGCAAGGCTTGTTGGATGCGTCTTCATGCCCCGCCTCGAGTAAATGCATGTGAAGACCATGCGGGGTATCGACCCAACGTGAGCGCACCCCCGCAGGCAAGGGCAGTGGTGGCAAGTCCATGCTTATTTCATGACGTTTTTGAGGATTTCTTCTTTGTCGCAGTTCATGGCGGTGTCAAAACCGCGAGAGAACTGTTTGGCAGCCCGCATCAGCAAGCGGGTGGGGATGCCATGCTCGAAAGGCAGTTGGTAGCGGGTGAACAGCACGGGGCCATTGGGACCCTCACGCGCTTCGATGTTCAAGGTGCCCACCTTTTCGTTGGCGGTTTGGGCCAGTTCTTGGACCTGTTCCAAGGTGACGCCTTCTTTGGCAAAGGCTTGTGCAATGAAAATCAGTTGACGCTTGTCGGGCAGCACCCGGGTCCAAAAGGGGTAAGAGAAATTGCGGGTGGCGTAGACGTCGCCATTTTTCTCAATGCGCGAGTCGGTGCGGTTGTTGTTGTAGAAGGTGTTGACCGTCTCATTGGTGATGTCCACCGGTTTCCAGACCGTGACCACAGTGTCACCCGCTTGGCTGCGGGTTTCTTCCACGATCTCGATGATGTGCACCGCAATTTTGGTTGACTCGTCTTTGTGAACCCCGTTTTTGCGCAACACATCATCCAAGGTCAGCATGATCTCGTCGAACACGTTCACATTGACCTGGATGTCTTGCGAGGCGGTTTGCAGCAGTTGTTCCCGGTAAAAACGATCCGGTTTGCGCATGGAGTAGGCGTGAAACTGGAGTTGATCGCGCAACAGGTTGTCCATCTTGATGTTGAAGAAATAGTGACGCAAATCGCGTTTTTCACCCACAGCCTCGTAAAACTGCTCCAACACCTTGTTCAGCTTCTTGATACCGCCGTACTTCTCCATCATCGCTACCGCAACCATGCTCGTCTGTCCTCCTGAATGCTTGACAAAAAACTGTCTTGTTTCATCCTACCCCAAAGTGGTGCATTCAAGTCAGCCGAAGGGGCAGGCTGCGCAGGCGTTGCCCGGTGAGGGCAAACACCGCATTGGCCACGGCTGGCGCAATCGGTGGGGTGCCCGGTTCGCCCATGCCCTCGGGGTGGGCGTCACTGGCCACCATGTGGGTGTGGACCTGTGGCGCTTGGTTGATGCGCAGTATGGGGTGGTCGTGGAAATTGCTCTGTTGGACTTGGCCTTTGTCCAAGGTGATCTCGCCCCACAAAGCCGCTGACAAACCGTAAACCACGGCGCTTTCCATTTGTTGGGCCACGCCATCGGGGTTGACCACGGTACCGCAGTCTGCCGCGCAGACCACCCGGTGCACCCGGATTTCACGGTTCACCACCGACACCTCGGCCACTTGGACGACGATGGTGCCAAACGATTCGTGCAGGGCCAGGCCCAAGGCACGTTGGACGCCATCTGGCCCGGCAGGCAAAGGCTTGCCCCAGCCGCTTTGATCGGCCGCCAGTTGCAGCACCTTGGCGTGACGCGGGTGGTTTTTCAACAAGGACAAACGAAACGCCAAGGGGTCTTGTCCGCTGGCATGGGCCACTTCATCGACAAAACTTTCCTTGAAAAAGGCCTGGTGCGAATGGCCCACCGAACGCCAGGAACCCACCGGGATCGGTAGCTTCACCGTCGTGTGGCTGATGCGCGCATGAGGCCATTCATAGGCCTGGTCAAAAGCACCTTCGGCGGTGGTTTTGTCGGGGCCGCCACCTGGAACACCCAGCAAGCGCGTGATCATGTCGGCCGCGATCGATTGGCTGGCTGAGCGGTGGGTCCATGCCACCACCTGGCCCTGGGCGTCCAGACCTGCGGTGTACTGGCTGACACAAGCCGGACGGTAAAAATCATGTTGCAACTCTTGGCTGCGGTCCCACAAGGTGTGTACCGGTCGTCCAGGCATGGCCTTGGCGATGTGTGCAGCCTGGGCCACGAAGTCAAGCTCCAAGCGACGTCCAAAACCGCTGCCCAAGAGAGGCAGGTGCATGGTCACCTTGTCTTTGGGCACACCCAAGATGTCCGCCACGACATGACGCGCTGCGTCTGGCACTTGGCTGGGTGCCCAGAGTTCGGCCTCACCCTTTTTCAGCCACACGGTGCAACTGATTGGCTCCATGGTGGCGTGCGCCAGGTAAGGCGCGCTGTATTGCGCTTGGACGGTTTTGGCTGCTGATTGCAGGGCCTTGTCAGCGTCACCTTGTTCGAAATAAGTGTGCGACGCATCACTGGCCAAGCCTTGTAACAGGGTGGCTTGCACCTCGGAGCTGGAGAAGGCTTGGGCTGGACCATGGCCCCAATCGACACGAATTTGCCGCAGCGCTTTCATGGCTTGGTAGGTGGACTGCGCCACCACCGCCACACCGGCGGTGCTGCCCTTGTCGGCGGGGACCGCCAACACCTTGCGAACGCCCGGCAAAGACTCGGCTTGGGCGGCATCGAAGCTGGTCATGGGCGCGCCCAACTCGGGGTTCATCCGCACACAAGCGTAGAGCAAGCCCTCGGGTTTGAAGTCGGCGGTGTACAGGGCAGAACCATCGGTTTTAGCGCTGCCTTCCAACCGCTGAGTGGCATGGCCAATCAGCTTGAATTGATCCGGGGTTTTCAGGCTGACAGACGATGGGCGAGGGCGCTGGGCGGCGAGAGCCGCCAGTTCGCCAAATGTGGCAGAAACACCTGAAGGGTGGGCGATGACACCCTCTTTCACCGTGCACTCGCCAGCGGGCAACTGCCATTTGTGCGCTGCTGCGCCCAGCAGCATGGCGCGTGCACTTGCTCCTGCTTCGCGCATGGGCAGCCACAGGTCTTTCATGCTGGAAGAGCCACCAGTGGCCATCAAACCGAATTCACGCATGGTTTTGTGCGTCATCCACTGGGCAAAACGCTTGATCGCACCGTGGTTGTCTGGGTGAAACGGCAGCCCGTCGGCCGCGACGGATTGGTTGTTGTAGATGTCGTCGATTGGGGCTTGCTCGAAACCAATTTGGTCCCAGCGGGCGTCGAGTTCGTCGGCGAGCATCATGGCCAACCCTGTGAACACACCTTGGCCCATTTCGGCTTTGCTCATGATGATGGTGACTTTGTCGTCTTCACCGATGCGCACCCAACCATTGAGCGCGGTCTGCTGGGGCACTGTCGGCAAGGGTTCCGATGGCATCAAGCGTTGGCGCGGCGGCAGGATGCTCCAACCTACCACCAGTGCCCCAGTGCCCAATGCGATGCCACCCAAGATGTGTCTGCGTTTCATGTCATGTCCAGTTGTAGGATTCGAGGGATGCTATCCCTAACTTCTGCCCCAAGCTTTGGCTTGATCATCGTTGGCGATGAAATATTGTCTGGCAAGCGCCAAGACAAACATTTGACCAAGGTCATCGACTTGTTGTCTGAGCGTGGTTTGACGCTCAGCCATGCCGATTACGTCGGTGACGACCCTGAACGCCTGTCCGATACCTTGGCGCGGGCCTTTGCGCAGCCGGGCGTGGTGTTCTCTTGCGGTGGCATTGGCGCCACCCCCGACGACCACACCCGTCAATCGGCCGCCAAAGCCTTGGGCGTGGACCTGGTGTTGCACCCTGAGGCCGAGCGTTTGATCTTGGAGCGCGCCCGCGATGTGGCGTTGGAGCAAGGCCTGCCCTATGAGCCCGATCGGCAGGACAACCAGCACCGCTTGAACATGGGCCGTTTCCCCGCAGGGGCGCAGATCATCCCCAACCCCTACAACAAGATTCCTGGCTTCACCTGCGAGGGCACGCAAGGGCGGGTGCATTTTGTGCCGGGTTTCCCGGTGATGGCATGGCCCATGCTGGCTTGGGTGCTTGACACGCATTACGCGGCCTGGTTTCAAGCTGGGCATCGACTGGAGAAATCGGTCATCGTGATGGGGGCCATGGAAGCCACGCTCACACCACTCATGGAGCAACTCGAGGCCCAGTTCAGAGGCATCAAGGTGTTCAGTTTGCCCAGTGTTGATCACCCAGAGTACGGCCGGCACATCGAGTTGGGCGTCAAGGGTGCTGCAGAACTGGTAGACCAGGCTTTCCCGGTGCTTTTGTCTGGATTGCACACGTTTGGTGCAAAAATAGGCCCTGAATTGGTGCGAAATCACTGATTCACCATCATGGTGCATAATTTCTGAACCTGCCCGGGTAACCAGTCGCAACCAGTCTTGGCAGAAAGGGTTGTGGTGATGCGGGCTTGTGAAAAGAAGTCTTGTCTTTTTCATCTTTCCACCCGCTGAGGCTTGCGTGGCACAAAAGATGCAAGACAATGTACAACTCACATTCCGAAACCAACCTCTTTAGGAGAACCAGATGGCCAAGACCGTCGCCGACGTCATGAAGGACGTCAAGGACCACGAAATCAAATTTGTGGATTTCCGTTTCACCGATACCCGTGGTAAAGAGCAGCACGTGAGCGTGCCCATCTCCCATTTCGATGAAGGCAAATTCAGCGAAGGCCACGCATTTGACGGTTCCTCCATCGCCGGTTGGAAAGGCATTGAAGCCTCTGACATGTTGTTGATGCCCGATGCCAGCACCGCGTTCATCGACCCCTTCTTCCAAGAGCCCACTTTGGTGTTGTCTTGCGACGTGCTCGAACCCGGTGATGGCAAAGCCTATGACCGCGACCCACGTTCCATTGCCAAGCGCGCTGAAGCCTATTTGAAAACCTCTGGTTTGGGCGACACCGCTTACTTCGGTCCCGAGCCTGAGTTCTTCATTTTTGACAATGTGCAATGGGGCAATGAAATGTCCGGCGCTTTCTTCAAAATTGACGAGTACGAAGCCCCCTGGAACACCGGCGCCAAGATCGAAGGCGGCAACCGTGGCCACCGTCCCACCGTCAAGGGCGGCTACTTCCCCGTGCCTCCCGTGGACAGCACCCAAGACTTGCGTGCCGAAATGGTCATGATCCTGGAAGAAATGGGCATCCCCGTTGAAGTGTTCCACCACGAAGTGGCTGGTGCGGGTCAAAACGAAATCGGTACCAAATTCAGCACCTTGGTGGAGCGCGCTGACTGGACCCAAAAACTGAAATACGTGGTCTGGAACGTGGCCAATGCCTACGGCAAAACAGCCACTTTCATGCCCAAGCCCCTGGTTGGCGACAACGGCTCTGGCATGCACGTTCACCAGTCCATCTGGAAAGACGGCAAAAACCTGTTTGCAGGCAAAGGCTATGCAGGTTTGAGCGACACCGCTTTGTTCTACATCGGCGGCATCATCAAGCACGCCCGTGCCCTGAACGCCATCACCAACCCCACCACCAACAGCTACAAGCGTTTGGTGCCTGGCTTTGAAGCCCCTGTGAAATTGGCTTACTCCAGCCGCAACCGTTCTGCTTCCATCCGCATCCCTCACGTCGCCTCTGACAAGGGTCGCCGCATCGAAGCGCGTTTCCCCGATCCCATGGCCAACCCCTACCTGTGCTTCTCCGCCTTGTTGATGGCTGGTTTGGACGGTATCGAAAACAAAATCCATCCTGGCGAAGCTGCCACCAAGGATCTGTACCACTTGCCTCCCGAGGAAGACGCTTTGGTGCCAACCGTGTGCCACAGCTTGGACCAAGCCTTGGAGCACCTGGACAAAGGCCGTGCCTTCTTGACCAAAGGTGGCGTGTTCACCGACAGCATGATCGATGCCTACATCGACCTCAAAATGCAAGAAGTGACCCGTTTCCGTCAGGCGGTTCACCCTGTCGAATACGACATGTACTACTCGCTCTAAGCCGCAGGGCTTGGGCAGATGCACCAGCTTTCATCGGCTGGTGCCAGCAGGACGGCCAACAGTGCCGTCCTTTTTTTTGACTGTTGATCCTCACGATGCCTGAAAACCGATTTGCTGCTTTGGACATGCTGGCCACCCTGGTGTTGGTGGTGCAAGCTGACAACCGCGTGCTGTTCGCCAACGCCTCATTTGAAGATGTGATGGGTTTGTCCAGGCGCAGCCTGCAAGGTGCCGATGCACCGTCCTTGTTTGTGGACGAGCCTCGCATGTTGCAAGCCATCGAAGGTGCCAGGCGGCATGACTTTGCAGCCCTGCGTTTTGACGATCAGCTCCGTCGTCAAGGGGCCGATGCGTTTGCGGTGCATGTGGTGGTGGCATCGGCGGATCGAGCCGATGAAGTGCTGATCGAGTTGTTGCCCCAAGAAACCCAAAGCCGCCAGGACCGCGAGGAGCGTCAGCTGGAGCATGCCCAGGCCAATAAAGAGCTGATTCGAAATTTGGCCCATGAAATCAAAAACCCCCTGGGCGGTATCCGCGGTGCGGCACAGTTGCTGCAACTTGAGCTGGACTCGCGTGACCTGACCGAATACACCCAGGTGATCGTGCGAGAGGCCGATCGCCTGCAGACCCTAGTGGACCGCTTGCTGGCGCCGCACCGACGCCCGCATGTGGTGGGCAATGTCAACATCCACGAGGTGTGCGAGCGGGTGCGCACGCTCATCTTGGCTGAATTCCCCAAGGGTTTGCAGGTGCGCCGCGACTACGACACCTCGCTGCCCGAGTTTCGCGGTGACATGGAGCAACTCATTCAAGCGGTGCTCAATATCGCGCACAACGCGGCCTTGGCCTTGGTCGATCGCATCGCCCAAGGAGACGCTGAGATCGTGTTGTGCACCCGGATTGCGCGCCAGGTCACTTTCGTGAAACAGCGTTATCGATTGGCATTGGAATTGCATGTCATTGACAACGGTCCAGGTATCGCTGAAGAGATCAAGGACCGTTTGTTTCATCCCTTGGTGTCGGGTCGTGACGGCGGCTCAGGTTTGGGCCTGAATTTGGCGCAAACCTTTGTGCAACAGCATCAAGGTTTGATCGAGTGTGAAAGTCAACCAGGGCGCACGGATTTCAAAATTTTGATTCCATTGCCCTGAACATGAACAACAGCGCACTGCGCATGACGAGAGGTGATGTACTGACATGAAACCGATTTGGATCGTTGACGATGACCAGTCCATTCGCTTTGTGCTTGAAAAAGCCTTGATGCGCGAAGAGCTGCCCACCCGCAGCTTCACCCACCCCCGTGAAGTCTTGCAAGCACTCAGCACAGTCACACCTGACGACATGCCGCAGGTCCTGGTGAGTGACATCCGCATGCCTGGCGGATCGGGACTCGATTTGTTGTCGCAGGTGAAAGAGCGTCTGCCTGGTTTGCCCGTCATCATCATGACCGCCTATTCCGACTTGGACAGCGCGGTCTCGGCTTTTCAAGGCGGAGCGTTCGAGTACCTGCCCAAACCCTTTGACCTCACCAAGGCCATTGAGCTGATTCGACGTGCTTTGGAGGAAAGCCAACGTGAAACCGTCGGTGCGGTGGATGTGGACAGCACGCCCGAGATGCTCGGACAAGCGCCTGCGATGCAAGACGTGTTCCGTGCCATTGGCCGTTTGAGCCAAAGCAATGTCACCGTGATGATCACCGGCGAATCAGGTTCGGGCAAAGAGTTGGTGGCGCGTGCCTTGCACAAACATTCGCAACGTGCCAGTGGGCCCTTTGTGGCGATCAACACCGCCGCGATACCCAAAGATTTACTCGAGAGTGAATTGTTCGGTCATGAGCGCGGTGCATTCACAGGCGCCCAATCCATGCGCCGCGGTCGCTTCGAGCAAGCCGATGGAGGCACGTTGTTCCTCGATGAAATCGGCGACATGAAGTTCGATCTGCAAACCCGTTTGCTGCGTGTGTTGAGCGATGGCAATTTTTACCGCGTGGGTGGCCACAGTGCCATCAAAACCAATGTGCGGGTGATCGCAGCCACCCATCAAAATTTAGAGCAGCGGGTGCAAGAAGGCACGTTCCGTGAGGACTTGTTCCATCGTTTGAATGTGATTCGCTTGCGCCTGCCGCCCCTGCGTGAACGGCGGGAGGACATTCCGGTGCTCACACGTCACTTTTTGCAGCAGAGTGCACAACAATTGGGCGTGGACGCCAAGCGCATTTCGGAAGCGGCGATCGAGTTGCTGCAAGATTTTGCGTTCCCAGGCAATGTGCGCCAGTTGGAAAACATCTGCCATTGGCTCACTGTCATGGCACCAGCGCAGGCGATTGAACCCAAAGATTTGCCACCCGAGGTGCTGTCACCTTCGGGAGCAGTTCATCAACCACTGGGCGCAGTCTGGACGGCTGCTGATGGTGGAATCAACGCCACCCCAACCGCCCCGCCAGCAGCCATCAGTTCAGCCCCCGCGGCGAGCTTGACCAAACCCACGGTGCTGAATGCGCCCGGTCAGGATTGGCAAAGCGGTTTGGAATTACAGGCCATGGCCTTGTTGGTCGACGGTCGGACAGACGTTTGGGACGAGCTCACCAAGCGATTCGAAGCCACCTTGATACAAACCGCGTTGGCGCACACCCGTGGGCGTCGCATCGATGCGGCGCACAAGCTCGGCATTGGTCGCAACACCATCACCCGCAAAATCCAAGAACTGGGTCTCGAGTAACTCGCGTCATCTGCAGTCATTGCGAGCGAAGCGAAGCAACCCCGCCACCGTCATTGCGAGCGAAGCGAAGCAACCCTGCTACCGTCATTGCGAGCGAAGCGAAGCAATCTTCCAGATCGCCACGGCGCTTCGCGCCTCGCGATGACGTGCCCTACGCCTCGCGATGACAAACTGACTCAGTTGATGGTCACCACTACTGGGGTGTGGTCGCTGGGGCGTTCGTTTTTGCGCGGCGCTTTGTCGATCACGCAGGCCGTCACGCTTTTCACCAGCGCCGAGGACACCAAGATGTGGTCGATGCGCAGTCCCCGATTTCTTCTGAACGCAAATTCTCTGTAGTCCCACCACGAATAACTTTTGGGTGCTTGCTCGAACAACCTGAACGCGTCGACCATGCCCATATCAAGCAGGGCTTTGAAGTGGGCGCGCTCTTCGTCGGTGCAATGGATGGTGCCGGCCAAGGCGACCGGGTCCCACACATCCAAGTCATCCCAGGTGATGTTGAAGTCGCCCATCAACACCAGTTTGTCGTGGCGGGTCAATTCGTATTTGATGAAGGTTTGCAAGGCGGTGAGCCATGCCATTTTGTAGACAAACTTGTCGCTGTCAGGGGCTTGGCCATTGGGGAAATAGGCACCCACCACCCGCACACCATTCACGCTGGCGGTGATCACGCGCGCCATGTCGTCGCTGAAGCCTGGGATGTTGTGCACCACCTCGGTGATCGGGTGTTTGGCAATCAGTGCCACGCCGTTGTAAGTTTTTTGGCCGAAGAAGGCCACGTGGTAGCCCGCTGCTTCGATCTCGGTTTGGGGAAATTTGTCGTCAGTGGTTTTGGTTTCTTGCAGCGCCAGCACATCGATGCCGCCGTCCTCGGTTTGCGCGGCCAACCAGTCCAGCACTTGAGGCAAGCGCACCGTGAGGGAGTTGACGTTCCAGGTGGCGAGTTTCATACGCAATCAGGCTTGGTTCAGGCGGTGGTCATGCCAAGTTTGTTCAGCAAGGCCTGGTCACGTTGCCAATCCGGGTTGCCTGTGGTGAGCAATTTGTCGCCATAAAAAATCGAGTTGGCACCGGCCATGAAGCACAGGGCTTGGATGGCTTCGCTCATCTCTTGTCGTCCTGCGGACAAGCGAACACGGGCGGTGGGCATGGTGATGCGGGCCACGGCGATGGTGCGAACAAACTCCAAAGGGTCCAATGCATCCAAGCCATGCAAGGGCGTGCCTTCAACTTGAACCAAATGATTGATGGGCACAGATTCAGGGTGGGGTTGGAGATTGGCCAATTGGGCCACCAAGCCAGCACGTTGAGCTCTGCTTTCACCCATGCCCACAATGCCGCCACTGCACACATGCATACCGGCTGTGCGCACATGTGCCAAGGTGTCCAAGCGCTCTTGGTAGTCGCGGGTGGTGATGATGTCACCGTACAAATCAGGTGAGGTGTCCAGGTTGTGGTTGTAGTAATCCAAACCTGCTTCTTTCAAGGAATGAGCCTGTTGCTCACTCAACATGCCCAGCGTGCAGCAGGCTTCCATGCCCAAAGATTTCACCGTGCGAATCAGTTCAGCCACTTTTTCAATGTCACGGTCTTTCGGTTCACGCCAAGCCGCACCCATGCAAAATCGTGTCGCTCCATGGGCACGAGCTTCCAAAGCCGCTTGTTCCACGGCTTGTACATCCATCATTTTCGAGGCCTCGACACCGGTGTCGAAATGCACTGATTGAGGGCAATAGCCGCAGTCTTCAGGGCACCCACCGGTTTTGATCGAGAGCAAGGTGGAGAGTTGCACTTCGTTGGGATTGAAGTGCTGGCGGTGCACTTGCTGCGCCTGGAACAGCAAATCGTTGAAAGGCAAATTGAACAAGTCCTCAATGGCTTGCAAAGACCAGGTGGCGTTGCTGTGTGCCTGGGCTTTCAGCGGTTTGACAAAGTGGACTGTTTGGCTAGGGGTATCGATGGCAGGCATGGCTATTGAAGTGAGAGGAAATACCTCGTTGAATATAGCAACAAATAAACCGATAACCACAGCGGCTTTTGTTGAGGAAGATAATCAGCAGCGATCAGTGCACCATTATTTCAAAAGGCTCATTTCTGGACAACCCCTCTTCTCAACTGATGCAACGCAGCTTGCGTCATGTTTGGCATCCTTGCACCCAGATGCAGCACCACGAGGCCACGCCGCTGGTGGCTGTTCACCGAGGCAGTGGCCCATGGCTGTTTGATCACGAGGGCCGACGATACCTGGATGCCATCAGCTCTTGGTGGGTCAATTTGTTCGGCCACACCAACCCGCGCATCAATGCCGCATTGAAAAATCAGCTCGACACACTGGAGCACGCCATGTTGGCGGGCTTCACCCATGAACCGGTGGTTCGTTTGTCCGAGCAACTCTCAGCCATGACCGGCCATGCCTTGGGCCACTGTTTTTACGCCTCCGATGGGGCATCTGCCGTCGAGATTGCGCTCAAGATGAGTTTTCACAGTTGGCGCAACCAGGGCCTGCCTGAGAAACAAGAATTTGTCTGCCTGCAAGGGGGTTACCACGGCGAAACAGTGGGTGCACTGCATGTGACCGACGTGCCGATTTTTCGAGACGCCTATGCCCCTTTGCTGCAATCAGCCCATTTCGTCAGATCACCCGATGCACGTTCGGCCCTGCCGGGTGAAACCGCAGACCAGGTGGCCAGACAGTCCATTGCCGACATCGAACAACTTTTCAAAGCACGTTCACACCTGATCAGTGCGGTCATTCTGGAACCCTTGGTGCAGTGTGCTGGCGGCATGGCCATGCACAGTGCTTTGTTCGTGCAAGAGGTTAGACGCTTGTGCGGCACCTATCAGGTGCACATGATTGCCGATGAAATTGCGGTCGGTTGTGGTCGAACCGGTCGTTTTTTTGCATGTGAGCATGCGGGCATCTGGCCTGATTTTTTGTGTTTGTCCAAAGGCATCAGCGGCGGCTACCTGCCTTTGTCCTTGGTGATGACCCGCGATGAGATTTTTCACAGTTTTTACAGTGATCAATTGGCCCGCGGTTTTTTGCATTCGCACTCGTACACCGGCAACCCTTTGGCATGCAGCGCAGCATTGGCGACCTTGGCTATTTTTGAAGAAGACGATGTGCTGGCGCAAAACACGTTTCGCGCGGCTCACTTGACGCAAGCGCTGTCACCCTTGGCCGCGCATCCGCAGGTGAAGCACTTTCGACAGCAAGGCATGATCTGGGCCTTTGATGCACAGATCGAAGACCCCATGTTGGCGAGCACTTTTTCGCGGCGTTTTTTCGCTGCGGCGCTTGAGCATGAATTGCTGCTTCGCCCGATTGGCCAAACGGTTTACCTGATGCCGCCTTACATCCTCACCGAGGCTGAAAACCAAATGCTGGCAGAGCGATTGGCAAGTGTTTTTGACGAAGTCTTGGCGGCATGAATTTTCAAGACCTCGATCGCTTGTCCTTGCAGCTTCAGCAATGGCAAGAGCAAGGTTTGCAGCGACAGCGGCGCACCACCGAGTCCATCTGCCAACCCCATGTTCGGGTGAATGGCCAACAGCTGCTGAGCTTCAACAGCAACGATTACCTGGGCTTGGCTGCACACCCCAGGGTGGTTGAGGCGCTGCGTGAAGGGGTGTCTCTGTATGGCGCAGGCAGCGGCGCTTCGCATTTGATCAGCGGTCACAGTCTGGCGCATGAACAACTCGAATCCGCATTGGCCAGCATGTTGTCTGACCATATTCCTGATGTGCGTGCGCTTTACTTTTGCACGGGCTACATGGCCAATTTAGGCGTGCTCACTGCACTGGCGGCCATGTCCAAAGGGGAAATTACGTTTTACTCAGATGCACTCAATCACGCGTCCTTGATTGATGGTATCCGCTTGTCTCGCGCCAACTGCGTTGTCTATGCACACCATGATTTGCAGCAGTTGGATGAAGCATTGAATCATGCAAGCAGCCGAACCAAGGTGGTGGTCACTGATGGCGTGTTCAGCATGGACGGTGATCTGGCGGACGTTCAGCAACTGCTGGCCTTGTGTGAGCGTCATGGTGCTTGGTTGGTGATTGATGATGCGCATGGTTTTGGTGTGCTGGGGGAAACCGGCGCGGGCTTGTTGCAGCAGAACCATCTGCACTCAGCGCAAGTGATTTACATGGGCACTTTGGGCAAGGCCGCGGGTGTGTCGGGAGCGTTCGTCGCGGCGCACAGCACCTTCATCGAATGGATGGTGCAACGCTCGCGCCCCTACATCTACACCACCGCAGCGCCTGCCGCGTTGGCGCATGCTTTGCTGACCAGCTTGCAGATCATCGGCAGCGACGAAGGCCGTGAGCGACGTGCGCATTTGGCGCAGTTGATCCATGACTTTTCCACGTTTCCTCTGCCAGCGCCTTGGCACCGACTGCCTTCCGCCACCGCGATTCAACCTGTGGTGGTGGGCAGCAACTTGGCGGCCTTGAAAGCCTCGGCAGATTTGCAAGCGCAAGGCCTGTGGGTCAGCGCCATCCGTGCGCCCACCGTGCCAGTGAACACGGCACGCTTGCGCATCACCTTGTCAGCTGCGCACACCCGTGACGATCTCGCATCACTTCAAGAAGCTTTGTCAGGTTTGCAGCCCTCATGAATCAGCACCAACGTTCACAGCCTTTTTCGTGCTTCGTCACAGGCACTGACACAGAGATCGGAAAAACATTGGTGGCCAGTGCCTTGGTCCATGCGCAAGTGCAACATGGCTGGCAGGTGGCAGCCATGAAGCCCGTGGCCGCGGGCGCAATTTTTCGTGATAACCGCTGGTTCAATGACGATGTCGACGCTTTGGCCGAACAAGTGTCGGTGGACTTGCCGCTTGCTTTGACAACCCCTTATCTGTTTCAAACACCCGCTGCACCGCATTTGGCCGCTGCCGCTGAACAGGTCCAGATTGATCCCTCCCACATCTTGAATTGCTTTGCGCAGGTGCGTATGCAAGCCCAAGCGGTGGTGGTGGAGGGTGTGGGTGGTTTTTGTGTGCCTTTGAATGAGCACTATGACACGGCAGACTTGGCGCGTGATTTGAAGTTGCCGGTGGTGTTGGTGGTGGGCATGCGTTTGGGTTGCATCAGCCAAGCTTTGTTGACCGCTGAGGCCATCCGTGCAAGGGGATTGCAACTGATGGGTTGGGTTGCCAATGTGGTGGACCCCCAGATGCTTTATTTGGAGGACAACACGCATGCGATTGCGCAAAGAATCCATGCCCCCTTGCTGGGTTCTATTCCAAGACTTGATCGGCCAGATGCAGCTGTGGCAGCCAGCTTCTTGACGGGGTTGTCATTCGGCTGAATTTGACCGGTTGTAAGTGACCAGGCTGTAATTCAAACCTTGTGCTGAACTGTGAGTGGTTCGCTCTGCTTCATGCCATTCACCATTCAGCAAAGGTGCGTGTGCATCGCCTTCAAAATCGGCATCGATCTCAGTCACCACCACTTGTGCAGCCAGAGGTAAACCTTGTGCATAGAGTTGGGCGCCCCCAATCAACCACACCACTTCATCAGGGGCAAACAAGGCCATGGCAGCGTCCAAGGACTGGACCACGGTGGCTCCTGGCGCTGGGTAATCGGTTTGGCGAGACACCACGACGTTGCGTCGTCCTGGTAGAGGACGAAATTTCTCGGGGATGGACTCCCATGTGACCCGCCCCATGACCACCGGTTGACCCAAGGTGGTGCGTTTGAAATGGGCCAAGTCTTCGGGCAGGTGCCACGGCAAGTCGCCGTTTTTGCCGATGACGTTGTTGCGAGCGCGGGCGTAGATCAGGTGCAGGGGCATGTCAGTGGGTGTAGATCAAAAACAGATTTTCGGGCATCTCGTCGCTTACTCGGCTTGCATCACAGGACGGGTTTTGGAGGGCAGCAGCACCGCGGCGATGGCGATGACCACACACACCATGGCCACATGGTCTTGCCAATGCGGCCATTCACCCACCATGAAGGTGGCAAACAAGGTGCCGATGACTGGCACAGCCATGATGCTCATGGCGCTGGTGGCAGGTGGTAAATCCCGCGCCATGCCAAACCAAATGATTTGCGCAAACCCGTAATTGATGAACACCGCATAGAACAAGGTCCACCAAACCGCTGGTGTGAATTGCCATGCAGGCCAGACCTCGGTGCTACTGGACCACCACAAAATGAAGGGGCTGCTGAGCAACATCATCCACACGGACAAGGTTTGTACTGGCATGGCGAATGCAATGCGGCGCATCAACAGCGTGCCTATCGCCCAACTGATGGCACCCAACTCCATCCAGACAATACCCATCGGTTGTCCTTGCAAGGCCGTCAGTTCATGCCACACCAGCAAGCCAATGCCCAAGAGCGCGGCAGTGACGGCCACCATCACCCGGCGCGTCAAGGCTTCACCCATGAACAAGACACCCAACACCACGGTCCATACCGGGAACATGAAGCCCAATGTCGCGGCGCGGCCTGAGGGCAAAGACATGATGCCCAAAATAGACAAGCTGTGCCACAGGAAAATATTGGGCAAACCCAGCAACACGATGTCGCGCCACTCGATGAAGCTGGCAGGCCAAATGCGAATGCCTTTGCCCTTGAAATACATCAGCAACCAAAGCGACGCCAAACCCATGGTGAGGCCACGTAAATACAGCGGCGGCAACTCGCTTACCGCAAGCTTCATCACAGGCCAATTGATGCCCCACATCAGCGTGAGGCCAATGAGTGCCCACAACTGATGGCGGCTGATGACGCTGCGACTGACGGTCACACCGCCACCGGCGCCTTGATGGCGGGGTGGCATTGGTAATCGCGTACCTCGAAATCTTCAAACTGGTAGTCGAAGATCGAATCGGGTTTGCGCTTGATGTGCAGCGTGGGTGCAGGGAAGGGTGAGCGTGAGAGTTGCAGTTCCACTTGTTCGTGGTGGTTGCTGTAAATATGGCAGTCGCCACCGGTCCAAATGAATTCACCGACGTCCAGGTCGCATTGCTGCGCCACCATGTGGGTGAGCAGGGCGTAGCTGGCAATGTTGAACGGCACACCCAAAAAGATGTCGGCACTGCGTTGGTACAGCTGGCAACTCAGTTGGCCCTTGCCACCGGCGGTGGTGGGCGGTGCCACGTAAAACTGGAAAAAGGCGTGGCAAGGCATCAGCGCCATCTTCGAGAGGTCAGCCACGTTCCAAGCACTCACAATGATGCGGCGTGAATCAGGGTTGGTCTTCAAGGTCTTGATGACCTCGGTGATTTGGTCGATGTGACCGCCCTCGGGCGTGGGCCAGCTGCGCCATTGCACGCCATAGACCGGCCCCAAGTCGCCGTCTTCGCGGGCCCATTCGTCCCATATCGTGCAACCACGCTCGGTCAGCCAGTTGTTGTTGCTGGAGCCGGTGAGGAACCACAGCAACTCAACGATGATGGATTTGAGGTGCACTTTTTTGGTGGTGACCAGCGGAAAACCTTGGCGCAAATCGAAACGCATTTGGTGGCCAAACACGCTGCGCGTGCCAGTGCCGGTGCGGTCAGACTTTTCCACCCCATGCGTGTAGACATGGCGCATGAAATCTTCGTAGGGCGTGGGGATGGGGTGGGGGGCTGGGGAATGCATGGGGAGAGAGTTTAAGGGGATCGCTTCGCTTCGCTCGCGATGACGCCATTCGTCACTGCGAGGAGCGAAGCGACGAAGCAGTCTGAGGATCGCCACGCTTCGCTCGCGATGACACTTCAGCCGCTCACGGTGACAGCACCCGCCCCGGATTCATCAAGTTCTTCGGGTCCAATGCCTGCTTGATGCAGCGCATCAATTGCAGCGCTACAGGGTCTTTGAAGTGCGGCAGGGTGCCGGCTTTCAAGCGACCGATGCCATGCTCGGCGCTGATAGAGCCACCAAACTTCATGACCGCCTCATACACCAGCGTGTTGATGCGATATTCTTGGGTGGCCAAAAAAACCGCGGCATCGGTACCGACGGGGCATTGCACGTTGTAGTGCAAATTGCCGTCACCCAGGTGCCCAAAATTAACCAAGCGAACGCCTGCGATCTCCTGTGCCAGCACAGCGTCGGTGTGCGCCACAAAGTCGGGAATGGCAGACACGGGCAGCGAAATATCGTGTTTGATGTTCAAGCCTTCAGCTGCTTGCGCTGAGCTGATGCTCTCACGCACCTGCCACAGTTGACGCCCCTGCGCCAAGCTGCTGGCCACCACCGCGTCGCTGGCGCAGCCCTCACTGAGTGCGGCTTCCAGCAATCGCTCTAGTTGGGCGTTGCCATGCGCTTCGCTTTCGGTGTCACTGTGCGACAGCAACACGCAATAGGGGGCGGTTTGCCATAGCGGCACATGCAGGGCCGGGAAATGCGTGTGGACCAATTGCAAAGCAAACTGCCCCATCACCTCAAAACCCGTGAGGCCTGCGCCCAAATGTTGCTGCGCCAAGCCAAGCAACTGCACTGCGGCTTGCATAGAGGGCACACCGGCCCAAGCCGTCAGTTCTGCGGCGGGTTGGGGGTAGAGCTTCAAAGTGGCGGCGGTGATGATGCCCAAGGTGCCTTCACTGCCAATGAACAGATCGCGCAAGTCATAGCCGGTGTTGTCTTTGCGCAAGCCACTGAGGCCATGCCACACCTCGCCTTGGGGCGTCACCACTTCCAGCCCCAAACACAGGTCTCGCGTGTTGCCGTAGCGCAGCACTTGCGTGCCACCGGCGTTGCTGCCCAAATTGCCGCCAATGGTGCAACTGCCCTCGGACGCCAAGCTGAGGGGAAACAACAAGCCTGCTTCGGTGGCCGCTTGTTGCACATGGTGCAACAAGCAACCGGCTTCTGCGGTCAGTGTGAGGTTGGCTTTGTCCACTGTGCGGATGCGGTTCAGGCGTTGCAGGTTCAGCACCACTTCCCGACCAGACTGGTCCGGGGTGGAGCCCATCACCAAACCGGTGTTACCGCCTTGCGGCACCATGGGAGCGCCTGCGGCAGCACAGGCTTTGACAACTTGCGCCACTTCATCGGTGCTGGCGGGTTGGACCACGCACAAAGCCTTGCCTTGCAAACGTCCTCGCCAATCGCGTTCATAGGCAGACAAATCGCCGCTGGACAGCACATGGGCATCGCCGCAAATCTGGCGAAGCTGATCAACTAAATCAGGCATTGGGTTGATCCGTGGGTGTTGCTTGCAAAGAAGCTGCCAAGGCCGCATTGCGCAGGCGCAAGCGCACATGCAAGGCGCAAGCCACGAACAAGGTCAGGCACAGCACAATTTCAAGGCCTGCATAGGCATTGCTGGGCCATCGATCACCTTGGGCGCGCACCACGCCTTCGGTGAAATACAGCCACACCACCAAACTGACCCAGCGGTAGGTGTACATCCGGTTTTTCATGAGACCGACCAAGGGGATGAACAAGGGCAGAGCTTTGAGCACCAACCAAGAACCGCCTGGACGCAAAGGGGCCAGCCAGAGTTCCCAGCACAGGGAGAGGATGATGAGGCCGATCAAACTGCCCACCGCCATGAAGCGGGTCACTTGCACATGGCGCAGGGCGGTGGCGGTCAGGGGGGGGATGGTCGATGGCATGATATGCAGATGATTGTCTCGTATCTGAAAAATGTTCCTTGGCGACGTGCTGCTCGTCGTTTGATCGATCGATTCGCCGAGGATCGCTTGGGTCAAACAGCAGGCGCATTGACCTTCACCACCCTGATTGCCTTGGTTCCCTTGGTCACGGTGGCCTTGGCGGTGGTCACGGCATTTCCCATTTTCGACCAGTTCCAAACCGTGCTGCAGCGCTGGTTGGTCGAAAGCCTGATTCCCGAATCTATTTCGCGCCAAGTGTTGGGCTACCTCACCCAGTTCACCAACAAAGCCAGTCGCCTGGGCAGTTTGGGTTTTGCAGCGCTGTTGTTGTCAGCCGTGGCATTGGTGCTGACGATTGACCGAAGTCTGAACACGATTTGGCGCGTGCGGCGACAACGTGCTTGGGGTCAACGTTTGCTGTTGTATTGGGCCACGCTCACTTTAGGACCGCTTCTGGTGGCCGCAGGGTTGGTGACCATGGCGTCGGTCATCAGCTGGTCGGGTGGATCGTTGCGTTACCAAGGATCAGGCGTGAAACTGTTCTTGGATGTGTTGGAGTTCTTCCTGTTGTGGGGCGGTATTTCTGCCCTTTACCGGTTCGTGCCCAACACCCAGGTCCATTGGCGACCCTTGTTGGTGGGCAGTTTCGTTACCGCCTTGGTGCTTGAAATAGCGCGCAGCGTGTTGACCTTCTATTTGGCCAGCATGCCCACCTTCTCATTGGTTTATGGCGCATTTGCAACCGTGCCCATTTTGTTGGTCTGGATCTACACCACATGGGTGGTGGTGTTGCTGGGCGCGGTGTTGGTGGCCAGCTGGCCCGGTTTGATGCAGGATGTGTCTGACGCCGCCGATTCACCCTCTGGGCAGGGTTTCAGCATTGCGCTGGGATGTATTCGCTTGCTGTTGTTGGCGCGCAGTCAAAGCCACAAAGGTTTGGATGCACAAGGACTGGCTTCAAGTTTGCGTGTGGATCTGGACATGGTCGAGCAGGTCTTGGAGACGCTGTTGCAACTCGATTGGGTGGGGCAACTGAACGAAGCGGGTCGTGTGCCACGGTATGTGCTGTTGATCGACTTGGAGTCCACGCTTGCAGCCCCTTTGATGGCGCAGTTGCTCTTGCCCGACAACGCTGACACACAGCGTGTTTGGGTCCGCTGGCGGGATTGGCGCCTGTCTGATTTGGTGGCTTGAGGCATGACCCAGACCATAACAGAGGTGATGGTGCTGGGCGCCGGCATCGTGGGCTTGAGTTTGGCTCTCAAGTTGCAAGAACGTGGTCGTGAGGTGGTGCTGGTGGACCGAGGTGCACCAGGTGCGGCCACCAGTTTCGGTAATGCGGGCTTGATTGAACGATCCTCCGTGTTTCCCTATGCCTTTCCGCGTGACCTCAAGACCTTGCTGACATATGCCTTGGGGCGCAGCACCGCCACCCATCACCATTGGCACGCCTTGCCTTCGTTGTTCCCATGGATGCGTCGTTATTGGCAGCATTCATCACCAGCCTTGTATCCATCAGCCATTCGGGCTGCTTTGCCCTTGATCGAACACAGTTGGAGCGAGCATGAACCTTTCATTCAAGCAGCTGGTGCGCAGGCCTTGGTCAATGCGCTCGGCTGGATCAAGGTCTATCGCACAGAGGAGAGTGCGCGGCAGAGTACCGACATGGCCGAGGCCAGTCGGGCCTATGGCCTGCAAGTGACATTGCTCTCTGCCTCGCAATTGCTTTTGTTGGAACCTGCGCTCAAACCTGGTTTGTTGGGTGGCGTGCATTACCCAGATTCGCGACAAATTCAAGACCCGCAAGCGCTGTCTAACGCTTATGTGCGTTTGTTTGAGCAACGTGGCGGGCGATTTGTCAATGGCGATGCGCGAAGCTTGCAAACCAGCCCTTCAGGTTGGTCGGTTCGAGTTGAAACAGGTGTGGTGCAAGCCAAGCAAGCGGTGCTGGCATTGGGGCCTTGGGGTGAAGACATGGCGCGACAGTTGGGTTACCACCTGCCGATGGGACGCAAGCGCGGGTACCACATGCATTTCAGCGCATCAGGCGAGCCATTAAGTCACACCATTGTGGACGTCGACAACGGTTATGCCCTGGCTCCCATGCGACAAGGTGTGCGCTTGACCACGGGTGCTGAGTTTGCACACCGTGATGCACCGGCCACCCCAGTCCAGTTGGACCGCATCGAACCCATCGCTCGTGCATTGACAGGGTTGGGTGAGCGGCTGGATGACATGCCTTGGCTGGGCTCACGCCCGTGTACGCCTGACATGTTGCCTGTGCTGGGTCCTGCACCCAAGCACCCTGGCTTGTGGTTCAGCTTTGGACATGCACACCATGGGCTCACCCAAGCGGCTTCCAGTGGCCGATTGTTGGCTGAGATGATGTGTGGTGAAACACCCTTCGCAGATCCAAGCCCGTATCGGGTGGAGCGATTCGTTTGACACCATGGCTTCGCTTCGCTCGCAATGACGGTTAGCGCAAAAACCGCTTCAGCGCATCCAAGGTCTCATCTGGCGACTCGCTCATTTGGTGGTGGCCATGGGGAATCGTCACCACCTGCAGTGGCTTGCCGCTTTCCTTGGCTTGCGCGATCAGCGGTTGCGCGTTCTTGGGCGTGGTCATTTGGTCGGACTCGCCCAGCACCATCAGCACAGGGCAGGTGACGGCCGACATGGCTTGCAATCCTTGGTCATAGTTGTTGCAGGCGTTGAAGCCGGTGTGAAACACATTGACGGTTGTGTTGCTGGCCAACACCCGTCGTCCCAGCGCCAAGCTCGCACCAAACACCCATGAGCCCGCACCCGAGGGCGGTGCCAAGGTGGCGCGTGAAAACACATTGGTCATGTGCAAAGCCTTTTCAGGCTCGTTGAGCGAGGTATCCAGCAGCGGTTGCGACACCTTCATGGGGTAAGCGGTGCCGACCATCGCCAAATGGCTGATGCGCTCGCCCATGTTGGCCGCGGTTTGCAGGGCGATGAGCGAGCCAAAGCTGTGGCCCACCAAGGCGGCTTGTTGCACACCTTGGGCGTCCAGCAAGGCTTGGATGAACTGTGCGGCGTCTTGCACCGTGGTTGGAGGCGCCCCCGCACTTCGGCAATGCCCTGGCAGGTCGATGGCCAACACATTCCAACCGTGGTTGGCCAAATAGCGGCTTTGCAGTGCCCACACGCTGTGGTCGCACAGCACGCCATGAATCAGCACGACAGTGCGTTGCGCGGGGTTGAAGGCTTTACCGCCGGTGTAGGCGTAGGTTTTGTGGCCGTTCACATTGATGTCCATAACGGCTCCTTAGGCTGCTTTTTCAGCGGCTTTGAGCGCACGCTTCAAATCGTCGATCAAATCATCGGCGTCTTCTAAGCCGATGGACAAGCGGATGGTGCCAGCGCCAATGCCGGCCGAGGCCAGCGCCTCATCGCTCATGCGGAAATGTGTGGTGCTGGCGGGGTGGATCACCAGCGATTTGCTGTCGCCCACATTGGCCAAGTGGCTGAAGATTTTCAAGGCTTCAATGAACGCACGCCCCTGTGTGCGAGACCCCTTGATGTCAAAGCTGAACACCGAACCTGCGCCGCGTGCGCCGCCCTTCAACAATTGTTGCGCCAGAGCGTGGCTAGGGTGATCGGGCATGAGGGGATGACCTACCCGCGACACCATGGGGTGGGCCGCCAAAAACGCCACCACTTTTTCGGTGTTGGCCAAATGCCGCTCCATGCGCAGCGGCAAAGTCTCCATGCCTTGCAAAATCAACCAAGCCGAGTGGGGGCTGAGGCATGCGCCAAAGTCGCGCAAACCTTCACGGCGTGCTCTCAGCAAGAACGCACCCACGGTGCTTTCCTCGGTGAAAACCATGTTGTGAAAGCCCTCGTAGGGCGCTGACAGTTCAGGGAATTTGCCGCTGGCTTCCCAGTCAAACGAACCCCCATCGACCACCACGCCGCCTATCACGGTGCCGTGGCCGCTCAAAAACTTGGTCGCCGAGTGGTAGACCAAATCTGCGCCCAAGGACAAGGGTTGCTGCAAATAAGGGGTGGTCAGCGTGGCATCCACCAAGAGCGGCACACCGTTTTCGTGGGCAATGTGTGAGATGGTGGGAATGTCCAGCACGTCCAGCCCTGGGTTGCCTACCGTCTCACCAAACAGCAATTTGGTGTTGGGTCGAATGGCCGCACGCCATGCGGCTATGTCGCCCGGTTTGACAAAGGTGGTTTCAATGCCAAATCGGCTCAGGGTGTAGTGCAACAGGTTGTGGGAGCCGCCATACAAAGCAGAGCTGGACACAATGTGCGAACCCGCACCCATGAGGGTCGCCACGCTCAAGTGGAGTGCCGCTTGGCCGCTGGATGTGGCGATGGCGCCAATACCGCCCTCAAGCGCAGCGACACGCTGCTCGAACACTGCTGTGGTGGGGTTGCTGATGCGGCTGTAAACATGTCCGGCGCTTTCCAAATTGAAAAGAGCGGCCGCTTGGTCGGACGACTCGAACACAAATGAGGTGGTCAGGTGAATCGGCACGGCGCGTGCGCCAGTGGCGGGGTCAGGCTGGCTGCCTGCATGCAGGGCCAGCGTGTCGAAATGGGGATCGGCGTATCCGGTCATGGTGTTCTCGTTCCTACGGTGTACCAAAATCAGATTGTGGGCTATATTGAAAACCAAGCCAAAGCCATGGCCCCGAGGAGAACACCATGAAAGTCAGCGACATCCTGCGCATCAAAGGCACCACGCTTTACACCACAACACCCTTAGCGTCGTTGGCCGATGCGGTGAAAACCATGGCCGAGCATGACTTGGGTTCCATGTTGGTCATGGACCATGGTGATTTGGTCGGCATCCTCACTTTTCGCGAGGTGATTTTGGCGCTGCATAGCCATGGTGGCACCTTGGGGAACGCCACCGTGCGCAGCGCCATGGACGATCACCCGATCACCTGCTCACCCGACACCGAACTCGATGAGGTGCGCCGCATGATGCTCGAGCGTCATGCCCGCTACTTGCCAGTGCTGAGCAAGCGTGAACTCATGGGGGTGGTGAGTTTTTACGATGTGGCCAAAGCCGTGGTGGACAGCCAAAACTTCGAGAACCAAATGCTCAAGGCCTATATCCGTGATTGGCCCTCAGAAGAAGAGGGCGTCAAGGCAAATTAATCGGGGTCAGATTCCAATTATTTTTTGTACATGGTAATCGGGGTCAGATTCCAATTAATGATTCCTCACTTGGGTGTTTAACCACTCTCTCAAAGCCATATTCATGCGTGTTTGCCAACCCTGGCCCGATTGCTGAAAAGCTTGAATGATGTCTTCATCAATGCGCAGATTGATGTGGCGCTTGGTGCTTGGCAATGGCGGGCGACCCCGTTTGGGTTTAAGCAAGTCGCTGGCAGGCTTTTCGCCAACCAAATGCGCCAACATTTCTTTCGCTGGACGCGCCTTGTCAAACCACTTTGCATCCGCTTCGGGGTTGTCCGTGTCGGTCAGTTCAGGATTTGCTTTGCGTGGCATAGCGTTTTCTTTCTCGTTGGTTGGCTCTTCAAAGACTGATCACATGGATAAGTCTTTCTCTGGGTGTGAAGACCAACATGTGCAAATGTTCACCGATGAATCCCAATGCTTGAAACCGGTCTTCAAAATAATCTTGACGAAGGTCTTGCAAAATCAAAGCGCTGTCCCATTGAAAATCCTCCACGCTTGCAAAATCAATTCCCCGCAACAAGCGGTTGCGATCAGATTTGTTGGCATCGAAAGAGTATGCGCTCAATTATTGTACCCACAATTTAGTGGCAATTAATCATGCTTAATTGCCATTGAAAGTGTTGTGGAAAGGCGCTTGAAGGTAAAGCGGAAAAGTTGTGACGCAGGTCGGTCAAAGGAAAAATCAATCAACCGCTTTTTGAATTTGTTTCCAAAATGAACCGAGATCTGACCCTAATTGCTCTCAGGGATAATCCCCGGCATGAGCGGCAACACCTTCGGAACATTATTCACCGTCACCAACTTTGGTGAATCCCACGGCCCGGCCATTGGCTGCGTGATTGACGGCTGCCCACCGGGCATGGCTTTGAGCGAGGCCGACATCCAGCACGACCTAGACCGCCGCCGCCCTGGCACCAGCCGCCATGTGACCCAACGCCAAGAACCCGACCAGGTGCAAATCTTGAGTGGCGTCTACCAAGGCGTGACCACCGGCACCCCGATTGCCTTGCTGATTCACAACACCGACCAGCGCAGCAAAGACTACAGCGACATCTTGCAAACCTTCAGGCCCGGCCACGCCGACTACACCTACACCCAAAAATACGGTGTACGCGACCCGCGTGGTGGTGGACGTTCTTCAGCGCGGCTCACTGCACCCACCGTGGCTGCTGGCGCAGTCGCCAAAAAATGGCTGAAAGAAAAATACGGCACCCACTTCATCGGTTGCATGACGCAACTGGGCGAGCACCCCATCGGTTTTGAAGACTGGGCGCATGTGCCCCACAACCCGTTTTACGCACCCATTGCTGACGTGGCGCATTTAGAGGCCTACATGGACAGCTTGCGCAAAGCAGGCGATTCGTGTGGCGCTCGCATCCGGGTCGTTGCCAAAGGCATGCCCGTCGGTTTGGGCCAACCGATTTACGACCGGCTCGATGCCGACATTGCCTACGCCATGATGGGCTTGAACGCGGTCAAAGGTGTGGAAATCGGTGCAGGTTTCGCCAGCGTCGCACATCTGGGCTCGACCCACGGCGACAGCTTGACGCCAGAGGGGTTTGCCAACAACAACGCCGGTGGCGTGTTGGGCGGCATCAGCACCGGGCAAGACCTGGAGGTGAGCATCGCCATCAAGCCCACCAGTTCCATCCTCACGCCGCGTGACAGCATCGACAGTGCAGGCAGTGCGGTGCAGGTGCAAACCAAGGGCCGCCACGACCCTTGCGTGGGCATTCGCGCCACGCCCATTGCGGAAGCGCTGCTGGCGCTGGTGGTGATGGACCATGCATTGCGCCACCGTGCGCAGTGCGGCGATGTGGTCATGCCGCTCTCGCCCATTCCTGCACAGCGCGGCGATTGATCCCATGAACACAGACGCAGCGCCGCGGGTCTCGCGGCGTCAACTGGTGCCGTTTGCCGCGCTGTCCGCCAGTTACTTCGCCCACATCGGGTTTTTCAACCCCTATTTGCCTTTGTGGTTGAAACATCTGGGCCTGAGCCTGTGGATGATCGGTTTGCTGACCTCCATGCAAGCCGTGACACGGGTGTTTGCGCCTTACCTTTGGGGGTGGCTGAGCGACCGCAGCGGTGAACGTGTGCCCTTGATGCGCTGGTGTGCAGGCATGGCCTTGTTGTGCTCCATCGGCCTGTTGTTCAGCGATGCGCCGTGGTGGTTGGCAGCGGTCTTGTTTTTGATGTTCACCCACACCAGCGCCATGATGCCCATGAGTGAGGCTGCCATGGCGCATTTGGTGAGTCACCAAGGGGCGCTGGATGTGCGTCGCTATGGGCGTATTCGCTTGTGGGGTTCGGTTGGGTTTTTGGTGACGGTGTTTGTGTCAGGCCACTGGTTTGAAGTGCATGGCATGGCTGACTTTCCGATGTGGACCGTGTTGACTTTGTTGGCCATCAACCTGAGCGTGTGGAGCTTGCCCAATGTGCGTGAAGAGGCAGCGCAGGTCAAAGGCCAAGCGGGGTTTGGCAAAGTGATGCGCCAACCGCAAACCCTGTGGTTTTTTGCGACCTTGTTTTTCCATGTGCTGTCGCATGTCGCCATCTACACCTTCTTTTCTTTGTACCTGGATGAACTCGGCTACGGCAAAGACATGATCGGTGTTTTGTGGGCCTTGTCGGTGGTGGTGGAAATCATCGGCTTTTTCACCCAAAGCCGCTGGCTGCATTGGCTGAGCTTGCCCGCTTGGCTGTGTGTGTGCACGGGGGTGATGGCACTGCGCATGGGCTTGACTGCTGGGTTTGGTCACCTGCTGTGGGTGCTGCTGTTGGCGCAGTGCTTGCACGTGTTCACCTTTGCCATTCAACACACGGTGTGCATCGCGTGGCTGTCGCAGCATTTCCCAGGCCGCTTGCGCGGCAGAGGGCAGGCTTTGTATGCGGTGATTGGTTATGGCTTCACCGGTGTGATGGGTGCTTTGGGTGGCGTGGCGCTCAGCACCCGGTATGGTTTGCAAACCGTGTTTTGGGCGGCCATGCCCATCGCTTTGCTGGGCGTGTTGTCAGCACTCATGTTGAGGCGTTCTGCGCAGCAACAGGGCATGCATGACAAAGATCAATAGAGATTCAGTTTTCAAGGCCACATCTTGTAGAACCAGCTGAAAATTTGTACACCTCGGCGCAGGAGGTGTGTCATGTCTCATCTTCGTGTCTTGATTGTGGAAGACCATCCATTGATGGCAGACGCTTTGCGCGTGCGCCTGCAAATTCTTGCACGTCAGATGGTCTGCATACACGCCCATTCTTTGCAACAAGGATTGCTTTGCTTGCAACAACCACAGGGCTTTGCCCTGGTCCTGCTGGATTTGAATTTGCCTGATTCCCAAGGCATAGACACCCTCCATGCCTTTTGCCGCGTGAGAACCACAGGCCCGATGGTGGTGGTGACTTCGCTGGATGATGACGAGGTGGATCAAGCTTGTTTGGCCAACAACGTGACCCTGATCCATAAAACCTGCTCCTCTTCCAAAATGGAAGCTGCACTCATGCAGGTGTTCACGAAAACCATTTCATCAGCACAGTTGCCGCTTGAAACACACCATGTTGCAGAGGCTGAACCACATCTGATCGACAGACTCTCCAACAAGCAACGCCATGTGCTGGCTTTGTTGGCGCAGGGGCAAGGCAGCCGCGCCATTGCCGACAAACTGCACCTGAGCGATGCCACTGTGCGCAGTCACATGACCGAGATCTACCTGCGACTGGGCGTCAAAAATCGCACGCAAGCCAGCACCCTCTACTTGCTGTGGACGCAGCAACGCGGCATTGGCCATGATTGAAGTGGGCCGTGCATGTCTCTTGTGGGTTGTTTTGTGCCTGTTGACTGGGCAGGCGGTGTCCGCTCAATTGTGGTCCAGGTTGCGGGTCGTCGAGGATGTCCATGCATCCTTCTCACCAGACCAAGCATGGCAACAAGCCATGTCTTCATATGCACTCAGACTGGAGCGTCCCCATCAGGTGGTCGGGGGCGCCAATAGCCCACCGCATTGGGCCGCTTGGAGTCTGAGTCCAGCTGAAATTGAGCAGCAGGAGATGTGGTTAAGTTTGAAATCGCCCACGCAAGACCACAGCGCCTTGTGGGTGCGTCACGGCAACGGACCTTGGCAGGCGCAGCAAGAACTGAGTAAGCAAGTGCATGGAGCCAGGAAGGGCTATTTGTGGCCCACCTGGGCCTTGAGTCACCAGGGACCTGAGCAGATGGACGTGTTGTTGCGCATCGAAGGACCCAATCGCGTACAGTTTCCTTTGGTGATGGACAGCCAAGTGGATTACCTGTTCCGACAGCAAGGCATCATGCTGTTCATGGGGTTTGTGCTGGCCGTGCCTTTGGTGGTGATGTTTTTCGCACTGACCTTGATTCGCAGCCTGCAAAACCCTCGCTTGCTCCTGTTTTTGGGCATGGGTTTGGGTGAACTGATCGCTGCAAGCTGGGTGAGTGGATTGCTCAACCTGATGTGGCCCATGCTGTCACGCTCACATGCCGCATGGATCGGCAGTTGCGGGTATTGGATGTTGTTTGTGCTGAGTGTGTTTCACGCGCAGTCTTTTCTAAACACGTCACAAACCAGTCCCAAGCGCCACTTGCAACTGACAATGCTGGCCTGGCTGTGGTTCTGCGCGGTGCCGTTGTGCGCTGGTTTATGGCCAGCATGGTTGAGGGCTTTGCTGCTGTGGGGCGGCTCTTTGCATGCAGTATTCATGCTGAGTTTGGCTTGGACCCATTGGCGTCAGCAGGCCACTTGGCCGCGGGCCTTGTATGCCGGGGTGTGGTTGGTTTATGCCTCATCGGTGTTGGTGTACTGGCTCTACAGGGTGTTTGAATGGCCATTGTTCACCACCTTGGGCATTCAGTTTGTCCAAGGTGCGCTGGTGGCGACCTTGCTGGGTTTGTCGGCCAGCCTGCAGGTGACAGGCGAGCGACGCCGACTTCAAGAAGACCAGGTGCTGTCGCGAGCGAGAGTGCATTGGTTCGCCGCCACACAGCATGATTTGTGGCAACCCCTGCAAAGCATTCAACTCTATGTGCAAGCTTTGTTGAAAGCACCTGCTGATCAACAAGCTGTGTTGGCGAATGGTTTGCAGTTGGCGTCTCAGTCGGTAGACGATTTCATGCGTCAACTGCGCTACTTTGCGCAGGGCGAGTGGGTGTCATCAAAGACACCCAACTGCAGCGAGGTCATGATTCGCGATGTGTTGCAACCCTTGGTGGATGAATGTCGTCCCCTGGCTCAGATGCGTCACTTGGTGCTGCGTTATCGACCCTCTGATGCAGTGGTTCGTGTGGACCCCCAAGCGGTCCAGCGCATGGTGCGCAATTTACTCACCAACGCCATGCACTACACCCCAGCGGGAGGCCGGGTCTTGCTGGCTTGTCAAAAAAGGGGCGGTGTGCTGTGGCTGCTGTGCATCGACAACGGCCTGGGCATGAGCTCAGCGCAAATTGACAACAGCTTTCAGGCTTTCAATGCCATAGATGGCAGCCCCGCCCATGCCCACAAATTGGGACTGGGCTTGTTCAGCGTCAAACAATTGGCCCTGCAACATCAGATGCCCATGCGACTTCGAAGTGTGCAGGGCCAAGGCACTTTGATGGGCTTTGGCATGCCCTTGGTGGAGTGAAAGTAACATGACAGATGTGTCACTTCATACTGGAGAAAATGTAATGGCAGCCTATATCATCGTAGACGGTGTTGTCATCAACCCCACTCAAATGGACATTTATAAAGCTAAAGCAAAGCCATTGGTTGAGTCATTTGGTGGTGAGTACCTGGCTCGTGGTGGTGACATGATCGTGAAGGAAAACCAACTTTGGTCACCGAATCGAATTGTTTTGTTGAAATTTCCATCGATGTCGCAGGCTGAGAGTTTTTATAAATCATCCGAATACCAGGCCTTGCTGTCAATCAGCCTGGAGGCATCCCAACGTACATTGGTGATATTTGAGGGTGTTTGACGCTTAGTCGCGGGGCCTGAAGGAGAACGAAATCTTGGTGGGCATGTTGCCGTTCTCATCGCGGGGCAAACTGCCTGTTTTGTTCACGGCGTTCAGCACAGCCTGATCCCAAGCTTCATTTTTGCTGGACACCGTCAACTTCGCTGCCAAGATCTCTCCCGATGGGCTGCAGGTCACTTCCACTTCCGCAGCCGGGTTGCCCACCACGTTTTGCAATTGCGAATCAGGGAAGGTGATGTTGGGTTTCACCCGTGCCCGCAGGCGACCCAGGTAACTGGCGGAGGGCCCAGCTGCTTTGACCGCTTTGCCCACATCTTTGGAGGAACCCGTCGCATCGGCCAAACCTCTGAGGCGTTTGACCTCTTCTTGGTGGCGCTCTTCAGCGCGTTGCGCTTCCTCGGCTTTTTGCTGCGCCAATTCTTTTGCCTCTTGCTCTTTTTTTTCTTTGCGCTGTTGGGCTTCTTTCAGCTTGGCTTCGCGTTTGGCTTTTTCTTCATCCCGCGCCTTGTCGTCTTGTTCCTTTTTTTTCTTCAGCTTGTCAATCGCGATTTGCGGGTCGACCGTGGGCTTCGGAGGGACAACTTCTTTCACGGGCGGGGGGGGTGGTTCAGGCTTGGGCTTGACCACTTCCTCGATGGGGTCGGGTGTGGGTTGGGCCTTGGCCGCCACAGGCTGTGGCGTGACCGACCACAACTCGGCTTCCACGCTCAGGTCTTGTGCTTGGTCCTTCCAATGAATGCCCCAGGTCAGCGCCAAGACCAGCAAGGCGTGAATGAACAGGGCCAAAAAAAGTGCACGCCCCGCGCCTGGGGGCGGTGGTGGTGCAAATTCAAGGTGGGGAGCCGTGCGCATGATCTGCTGAATCAGGTCATTCGCTGACAGTCACAGCCAGTCCAACACGTTGCACACCGGCACGTTGCAACTTGTCCATCAACTTCACCACGTTTTCATAGGCGATTTTTTTATCTGCGCTGATGATGACAGGTGTGCTTGCATTGCCCGCTTGCAATTGAAGGGCCAGGCTGGCCACGTTGTCCATGGTGGCGTTTTGTTTGCTGCTGGTGCCTTGACCAGCCTTCTTAGAGTGAACAACGATCTTCAGGTCTTTGTCGATATCCAGGGTGATGACTTGCTCGGGGGCTGTGCTGGCTTTGCCGACACTGGGCACGTCGATCACGCTGGGGGTGAGCAAGGGGGCCGTGACCATGAAAATGATCAGCAGCACCAACATGACGTCGATGAACGGCACCATGTTGATGTCGCTCATGGTGCGTCTGGCGCCGCGTTGACTGATGGAGGTATTGGCCATGGGGCGTCTTCCTTCAGCGGCTGGCCGCAGACTGAGCGCCGACGTTGCGCTGCAAAATGTTGGAAAACTCTTCGATGAAGGTTTCCAGTTTGTTGGCCACCCGGTCAATGTCACGGGCGAAGCGGTTGTAGGCCAACACCGCGGGGATGGCGGCAAACAAACCAATGGCGGTGGCCACCAAAGCCTCGGCAATGCCTGGCGCCACCTTGGCCAAGGTGACTTGTTGAAGCGCTGCCAGGCCGGTGAAGGCATGCATGATGCCCCAGACCGTGCCAAACAAACCGACATAGGGCGACACCGAGCCGACCGACGCCAGCATGGACAGGTTGGATTCGATGGCGTCCATCTCGCGCTGCAAACTGGCGCGCATGGCACGGCGGGCACCATCCATCAGCAAACCGCTGTCGCTGATGCGCCGTTCGCGCAGTTTTTGGTATTCACGCATGCCGCTGGCGAAAATGCGCTCCATGGGTCCTGACAATTTGGCATTTTGCTGGGCCGCGGCAAACAATTCGTTGAGGCTTTTGCCGGACCAAAATTCGCGCTCGAAATCTTCGTTGAGGTTTTTCACCTCGGACAAGGACAGCAATTTGCGAAAAATCGCCGTCCAACTGAACACTGACACCGTCAACAAAATGAGCACCACGGCTTGCACCACCCAACTGGCGTTGAGCATCAATTGCACTATTGAGAATTCATTCATGACAGGAGCTCCAAGATAGAAGTGGGGACGCGTTCGGGTTTCAAACTGTGGGCTTGCACCCAGCCAATGCGGATCGTGCCTTCGCACAACAGGGTGTGACTGCCATCTGTTTCTGTGCGCCAGGCTTTTTGGGCAATCACCAAGCTGGCGCGACCTTTCTGGTGCAGTTGCGCTGAGACATGCAAGACATCATCCAGTTGGGCTGGGCGATGGTATTTCACCTCGGTTTCACTCACCACGAACATACCGCCGGTTTCTTGCTTGAGGCGATGTTGCTCCAGCCCCAAGTGGCGCAGCCATTCAGTGCGGGCGCGCTCGAAAAACTTCAGGTAATTGGCGTAGAACACGATGCCACCCGCATCCGTGTCTTCCCAATAAACCCGCACTGGAAATTCAAAACTCATGCGGCCTCCAGCCATTCACGCAGGCGTTGCGCAGCGGTGTTGAGATCGTTCAGCGAACTCGCGGTTGACAAGCGCACATGGTCACCCGGAGCATGCACACCAAAGTCGCGACCAGGTGTGATGGCCACATGGGCTTCACGCATCACGTGTTCAGCAAATGCCCAACTGTCTTTCAAGCCCAAGGTTTGACAAGCTGCACGGCAGTCTACCCAAGCGTAAAAAGCCCCATCGGGCATGACGGGAACATTCAAACCCATGGCATTGAGTTGCGGGATGAACAGGTCCCGGCGTTCCTTGAACGCAGCGCGCCGTTGTTCATAGATGGCCAAGCTGTCAGGTTCGAAACAAGCCAGCGCCGCATGTTGGGCGATGCTGCTGGGGCAAATGAACAGGTTTTGTGCCAGACGTTCAACCACGGGCACCAAGGCCTCGGGCACCACCATCCAACCCAAGCGCCAACCGGTCATGTTGAAGTACTTGGAAAAACTGTTGATGCTGATGATTTGATCGTCCAACGCCAAAGCGGTTTGCCCAAAGGCTGCATCAAAGCTCAGGCCGAGGTAAATCTCATCCACCATCGTGATGCCGCCGCGCTGGCTGACCTCGTTGTGAATGCGGGCCAATTCGGCTGCTGCGATCGAGGTGCCTGTGGGATTGGAGGGGGAGGCCAGCAACACGCCCCGCGTTTGAGGGCCCCAGTGGGCCTTCACCTGGGCGGCACTGAGCTGAAAGCGTTGCTCGGGTCCGGCGGGCAACAGCACCGCACGACCTTCAGCAGCGCTGACAAATTGGCGGTTGCAGGGATAGCACGGGTCGGCCATCAACACCTCATCGCCAGCTTCCACCAAGGCCAGGCAGGCCAGTTGCAAAGCAGCGGATGCACCTGCTGTGATGACGATGCGACGGGCCGGCACCTGCACACCAAAACGACTGCCGTACCAAGCGCTGATGCGTTCGCGCAGGGCTTCTAACCCGAGGGCGTTGGTGTATTGGGTGCGGCCATCTCGAATGGCTTGTTCGGCGGCTGCTTGTACCAAGGGCGGCGCGGTGAAATCAGGTTCGCCGATGTTCAAAAACACCATAGGGCGGTCGGTGTTGCGAGCTTGCAGGGCCACAGCTTGCGCAGCTTTGGCCATCTCCATCACATAAAAGGGCTCTATGCGCTGGGCGCGTTGGGTCACACGCATGGGGTGTTCAGTCCGCGGCAGCAGGCGTCGATGCTTTGGCCTGCTTGTCGGCTTGCACTTCCAGGGTGCGCAGTTGAGGGGCCAAGCCGTTGAGCACCGCGTTCACATACTTATGGCCGTCGGTGCCCCCAAATTCTTTGGCCAACTCGATGCACTCGTTGATCACCACGCGCCAGGGAATATCCAGGCAATGCTGCATTTCATAGCAACCAATCCACAGCACCGCGTGTTCGATGGGCGAAATCTCGGCCATTTTGCGATCGAGCAAGGGCAGGATCAGCGCATCCAGTTGCTCGGCATGCTCAGCGCAGCCGTGCAGCAAGGCATCGAAATGCACTGCATCCGCTTTGTGAAAACCGCTCAGGTCGCGGGTGAAGGCGTCCACGTCGTCGGGTGGGTTGCGTCCCACCAGCACTTGGTAGAGGCCTTGCACGGCAAAACCACGGGCGCGGGTGCGGGCGGCACGGGCGCTGGCGCGGCGCATGTCAGCACCACCTTTGGCGCCTCGCGTGGTTTTGCTGGGCTGCTCGCTGTGGTCGATGGTGTCCTCGCTCATGACAGGCTCTTCAGCAACAAGGCCATTTCCACCGCTACGCGGGCCGCATCGCGACCTTTGTCGGTTTGGCGGGCGACGGCTTGCGCCAGGTTTTCAGTGGTGAGGATGGTGTTGGCAATTGGCAGACCATGGTCAAGGGCCAGTTGGGTGATGGCCGAACCGGACTCGTTGGCCACCAATTCAAAGTGGTAGGTCTCACCACGGATGATGCAACCCAAGGCGATGAGTGCATCGAAATGCTGGCTTTGCGCCATGGCTTGAAGGGCCACCGGCACTTCCAAGGCGCCAGGCACTTGCACATGGGTAATCTGGTCGGCTGGGACCTTCAAGGCATGCAACTCGGTGGTGCACGCTTGGGCCAAGGCGTTGGTGATTTCGGGGTTGAAACGCGCTTGCACGATGCCAATGCGCAAAGCACTGCCGTCTATGTCGGTGCGGGTGGCGCTCAGGTCGGGGTGGTGCATGTCATTCCTTGGAAACGTAACCGGTGATTTCAAGCCCATAGCCCGCCATGCTGGGCATGCGGCGAGGGTTGCCCATGAGGCGCATTTTGTGAACGCCGCAGTCGCGCAGGATTTGCGCGCCCACGCCGTAGCTGCGCAGGTCCATGCGACCGCGCTCTGGGCCGTGGGCCGAGCGTGCTGTGCCATCGAACTGGGCCAACAACTGTTCGCCACTTTCACCGCAGTTGAGCAAGACCACGACCCCTGCGCCTGCTTGGGTGATGTGTTTCAAAGTGGCGTCCAACCCCCAGGAATGCATGACCCGATGGGGTTCCAAGGCATCGAGCACCGACAGCGGTTCATGCACACGGGCCAAGACCTCCGCTTGGGCGCTCCATTGGCCTTTGACCAAAGCCATGTGCACCGCACCACTGGTCACGTCTTTGTAGGCATGGGCGGTGAACTCCCCATGGGCTGTGTGCAAAGGGCGAGAGCCGACTTTGTGGACCAGAGATTCGTTTTTGCTGCGATAAGCAATCAGGTCCGCAATGGTGCCAATCTTCAGGCCGTGCTCGGCCGCAAACATTTGCAAATCGGGTAAACGGGCCATGGTCCCGTCGTCTTTCATGATTTCACAAATCACGGATGAGGGCGAGCAACCGGCCATGGCGGCGAGGTCACAACCAGCCTCGGTGTGGCCCGCGCGCATGAGCACGCCGCCGTCCACCGCTTGCAAGGGAAAGACATGACCAGGTTGCACCAAATCGCTGGGTTGGGTGCCCGGTGCGACAGCCACTTGGATGGTTTTGGCGCGATCGGCTGCGGAAATGCCGGTGGTCACGCCTTCTGCAGCTTCAATGGACACCGTGAAGGCCGTGCTGTAGACCGTGCCATTGCGTGCAGCCATGGGGGGGAGTTTCAAAAACTCGCAGCGTTCGCGGGTGAGGGTGAGGCAAATCAGGCCGCGTCCGAAACGCGCCATGAAATTGATGGCCTCCGGCGTGACATGGTCGGATGCCAGCACCAAGTCGCCTTCGTTCTCGCGGTCTTCTTCGTCGACCAAGATGACGATGCGACCAGCTTTCATCTCAGCCACGATGTCCTCGACCGGAGAAATGGCCACAGGATGCAGGGAATGTGTCATTGGGGGGCTTTCAGGGCGTCTGCGGCGTTGGGTTGCAGGCTGAGCATGCGCTCCACATAGCGGGCCACGGTGTCAATTTCAAGGTTCACGGCGCTGCCAGCGCGCAGGCTACCCAAAGCGGTGTTCTCAACCGTGTGGGGAATCAGGTTGATGGAGACCAAGCAACCCTGCGGGGTGTCTTCAACCTGGTTGACCGTGAGGCTCACGCCGTTGACCGTGATGGACCCTTTGTAGGCGAGGTACTTGGCCAAGGTCGGGGGCGCCATGACTTGCAGCAACCAGCTTTCGCCAATTTGCACAAACTGGCTGACCGAGCCGATGCCGTCCACATGGCCAGAGACGATGTGCCCGCCTAAGCGGTCGTTGGGACGCAGGGCTTTTTCAAGGTTGAGGGTGGTGCCGATTTTGTTGAGTTCGGCCGTTTTGTCGAGAGATTCGGCAGAAATGTCGATGGAGAAGGTGTTGTGGGCGGCGTCAAAAGCGATGACCGTCATGCAAGCGCCGTTGAGCGCGATGCTGTCACCCAGACCGACGTCGTCTAAATAGTGCGCAGGTGTGCTGATCTCAAGGCGTTTGCCATGATCCAAAGAGCGACCCAGGTCGTGGACGGCGGCGATGCGCCCCACGCCGGTGATGATTCCGGTGAACATGCGTGTATTTTCGCAGATCAGCGGACCGCTCGGGCGAGCAGCCTTAAATCAGCCCCTAGGAGTCGCTGATCGACAAACTGCCAGGTCTGGGCTTGGGTGAGTTGACTCAGTTCAGGCAAGGCCGCCATGGGTTGGCCTGGGCCCAAGAGCATCGGGGCCAGGTACAGCAGCAACTCGTCCACCAAGCCCGCTTTCAGCAAGGACCCATTCAATTTGTGGCCAGCTTCGATGTGCACTTCGTTGTAAGCGCGATGGCCCATGTCCTGCACCATGGCCGCCAGGTCCACCTTGTCGCCAAGACCTGGCAGGCAGACCAATGTGGCGCCTTGGTTTTGAAGAGCGGCCTCTTTGTCGGCATGATGCTCTGCATGGTAGATGACCACGGGGCGTTGCACGTCCCACAAGCGGGCATCCAAGGGGGTTTGCAGGCGTGAATCGACCAGCAGCAAATGCGGTTGGCGTGGCGTGGCGACACCGCGCACATTCAACAATGGGTTGTCTTCGAGCACGGTGCCAATGCCCGTGAGCACCGCGCAGGCCCGGCCACGCCAGTGGTGGCCATCCAAACGGGCGGCTTCCCCGGTGATCCATTGGCTGGCACCGTTGGTGAGCGCAGTTTGGCCGTCCAGCGATTGGGCAACTTTGAGGCGCAGCCAAGGGGTGCCGTTCTGCATGCGCTTGAAAAATCCGATGTTGAGCGTTTGGCTTTGGTCGGCCATCAAGCCGACCGACACCTGCACCCCCATAGCCTGCAGTTTGGCCAGGCCTTGTCCGGCCACTTGCGGGTTGGGGTCTTGGATGCTGGCCACCACCTTGGCGATACCTGCAGCCAAGAGGGCATCGCAACAAGGACCTGTGCGCCCGTGGTGGCTGCAGGGTTCGAGCGTGACATAGGCCGTGGCACCTTGGGTGCTGTGGCCACGGGCCTGCGCGTCGCGCAAAGCCATCACCTCGGCATGCGCTTGACCAGCCGCTTGGGTGTGACCTTGACCCAGCAAATCTCCCGCAGGGTTGGTGATGACGCAGCCCACACGTGGGTTGGGCGAGGTGATGAACAGGGCCTGTTCGGCCAAGGACAAGGCTTGCGCCATGTGGGTGTGGTCAAGGGCAGAGAAGGGCATGGGTGAATTATCAAGCGCTTCTTGGCCAGCCTTCATGGACTCCAACAAGCAACAGTGCTCAGCCGCGCACCTTGCACCCCGCGTTCACCGGCTTGGTTGAGGGTCAATGTGGCGCAGGGGTCGCTGATTTGCGAGCCGGTGGGCACGGCTTTGAGCAGGTATGCATGGCCCTCACTTTGCAATTGCACCTGGTAGCGTGCATCTGGTTTTTGCCAGACCGCATCAGGCAGGGTGCTGGGGTAACTGCCTTGGTTGCTGGCTGCACGTTCCAACCACTGCGCTGATTGAAGGAGGGCCACTTTGGCCATGGCACGCTGAGTGCGCTGCTGAATTCCTTGAAAACTCGGCATGGCCAAGCTGCTCAGCAACCCGACGATGGCCAACACGGTCAGCAGTTCGATCAAGGTGAAACCGATGCCCCGCTTCATGGGGACATGCCCAAGAGGCGCTTGAATCCGCTCAATGGCATGGGCATGCGCATGGAATCTGGGTGACTGGGCGTGGGATGCCAGATCGCTTGGGTGGTTGATACGGCGCCTGGTGACGGGCCCTTGGCCAATGCTGTGATGCGGTACACAAAAGGCGATGCTGTGGTGGCCAACTTGGTTTGCAAAGGCAGCACCTCCACCCAGTAATACAAAGAGGTAGATGATGAAAATGGTGGTGTTTGGGCCATGGGCAGTCGATCCAGCCAAGGCGCTTGACTGGGTTGATCATCACCCAGTGGTTTGCATATGCCCGCCATGCATTCATTGGGCCCCAAGCGGTTTTGCAAGGTGGTCCATGATTTGGTGCTGTTCGGAAAAAACACATGGGTTTCTTTGCTGGTACCTGCTTGGTGGCGCTTGTCATGCAAAGGCCCTTGGATGTCTTGAACCGCTTTGAGCAATGCCCAATGAGTGGCTTGCCGCAAAGCCCAGCGCTGGCTGGCGCTTTGACTCATGCCCTCTGCCAGGCTGATGCTGCGCCAAGCTGCCAGCAGCAAGATGCTGTTCATGAGGCACAGAGCCAAGACCGTGGGCAAGGCCAAACCCTGTTGCTGGCACCTCATGGGGGATGGTGACGCCAAGCTGTCACCCCTCGCCAAGACAAGCCACCACCAGCAGTCGAACATGGCAAAGACTTGGGCATTGGCGTTGTGCTCGCCATGGGCACCTGCACACAAGCTCCCACGCCCCGAACCGCACGCCAATCGCTCACCTGATCGGCCCGCCGCCATTGCATCTGTGCACCCTGTCCGGTCAGTTGTTGTGCATAGACAAACTGAACCGACGTCACCCCATCGACCAAGGCTTGGTAACTGCTGTTGTCTTGCCAGTTGTCCTTGCAGACCCACTCTTGATGGGTATTCAGCATGAACTGGTCGGTCATCCAAATCCAATCGGAGGCTTGGTGACCCTGGCAATCGATCGGTGTGAGGCTGCGAGCGTGGTCCAGTGTCAACCCACTGTCACTGCCCTGGAGTCCATCGGGCAGTCCTGAGAAACCGACTTTGCCTTTGCTGTCGACAACCAATTCGGGTGCGGCAGCACGTTGCACCCGTTCCCTCAACAAGTGATGTGCAATGCGAAGCCGTGTTTGTGCATCCACTTGGGTTTGCAGCTGACGATGGCTGTCTTGCATCCACGCCCAAACGCCCAATGCGGCGCTGATGATCAGCAGGGACAGGGCCATGCCTACCAAGGCTTGCGCCAGGGTGTGACCGCGTTGGCTTGGCTTGGGTGGTGTCAGAGATGCCATGTCGTTTGCCAGCAGCGGTGGTGTGGCGGACATGCCTGGGGCATTGGCGCTGCCGGGAGGTTTGGCGCACTGGGCCAGGCCAAGGTCAGGCTGATGGTGGTCATGGGGGTGTCTGTTGAAACTGTGTCGGCGGTGAGTTGACTTTGTGCGCCAGGCATGCGCACTTGCAACTCGCGTTGCCAGTCAGCCAAATCGGCCTGGGCCCATTGCGCAGGTGTGCATGCCTGGGCATGGCAATCCCCATGGATGGCCTTGTCATTCCAGGCCAGTTGGTAATGACCAAGGGCATCGTGGTTGAGTTGCATGCGCTGCCACAGGTCTTGCGCCATCTCTAAAGCGTTTTGATGAGCCAAGGCGTCACGTTGGGCTTGCATGGCTTGCCATTGCGAATGCAGCAAACCCACCCCGAGCAAGTTGAGCAGCAACAGCGCGCAGAGTGCCTCCAGGATAGAAAAGCCTTGGCTGTGGTTCATGAGCAGTTAGCTCCGTTGACCACGCGCAAACGGCCGGTGATGTTGATGCAAATGCTGCGCAAGCTGGCTTGCGAGCCCCGTGCTTGCACCACCATGCGCAAGCCGCCCACCACAGCCTCACCCATCGGGTTGATATCCAAACTGTTTTGAGCAGGGTAGAGCTGTACCCGCAACTCACCTGAAAGCGCTGAAACGAGCACGGGCGTTACCGTGGCTTGAGACTTGGGAACCAATTGCCAACCGCATCGCCAATCACCTTGCGGCAAGGGCTGTGCAAGGCAATGGGTCAGGCGCTGCAGCTGCAGGTACTCACCCCGGCGCATCGCCTGCAGCCTGGATGCTTGCAAGTCACCCGCCCAGGTGTGCACCGCGCTGTCAACCCGCAGCCGCCAAAACCACTGGCTCACGGAAGGAACAGCCCAACTCAGACACAAGGCCGTGATGGCCAGCACCACACACAACTCGGCCAGGGTGTATCCCCCGGGTGACCGAGGTGGCGAAGAAAAGAAAAATGGCAACCGTTTCATGGTTGCCATCTTCAAAGCAAACACCGAATGAGTGTTGTGCTGCAGTTACCTCTTGGGCGTAACGCTTGCACCCCGACGCACTCAGCGTCTGAACTCATCCACCAGGGTTTTGAACTCGTCCACATCCTCAAAGCTGCGGTAGACGCTGGCAAAGCGCACATAGGCCACTTTGTCCAGTTTTTTGAGCTCGCGCATGACCAACTCGCCTATGCGTGTGGAAGCCACTTCGCGCTGACCCAGGGTCAGCAACTTGTCCTCAATGCGTTCGATCGCCAGGTCCACCTGCTCGGTGCTGACCGGGCGCTTGCGCAGCGCTAAATTCAGGGAGCTTTGCAACTTGCTGCGGTCGTATTCGATGCGCCGCCCGTCTTTTTTGACCACCGCCGGGTAGCTGACATCAGGCCGCTCGTAGGTGGTGAAGCGCTTCTCGCAATGGCTGCAGGAGCGTCGGCGGCGAATCGAGTCGCCTTCTTCGGACATGCGGGTCTCCATTACTTGGGTCTCCACATGGCCGCAAAAAGGACATTTCATGGCGGATTAACCGTAGACCGGGAAGCGGCTTGTGAGGGCATGCACCTTGGCGCGCACCGCAGCGATGTGCGCTTCGTCGTGCGGGTTGTCCAGCACGTCGGCGATCAGGTGGGCCGTGGCACGCGCTTCCTCGTCCTTGAATCCACGGGTGGTCATGGCCGGGGTGCCGATGCGCACGCCGCTGGTGACCATGGGTTTTTCGGGATCGTTGGGAATGGCGTTTTTGTTGATGGTCATGTGGGCGTTGCCCAAGGCCGCTTCAGCCACTTTGCCGGTGATGTTTTTCGAACGCAGATCGACCAACATGACATGGCTTTGGGTGCCACCACTCACGATGCGCAAGCCGCGCTCAGTCAGGGTTTGCGCCACGATTTGCGCGTTTTTGATCACCTGTTGTTGGTATTCCTTGAAGCCAGGTTGCAGGGCCTCTTTGAAAGCCACGGCTTTAGCGGCAATCACGTGCATCAGGGGGCCACCTTGCAAGCCGGGGAACACCGCGCTGTTGATGGCTTTCTCATGCTCGGCTTTCATGAGGATGATGCCGCCACGTGGGCCGCGCAAACTCTTGTGGGTGGTGGAGGTGACCACATCAGCGTGGGGCACGGGATTGGGGTAGACGCCCGCAGCAATCAAACCAGCGTAATGCGCCATGTCCACCAAGAAAATAGCGCCAATTTCTTTGGCGACCTTGGCAAAGCGGGCGAAGTCGATATGCAAGCTGTAGGCCGATGCACCCGCGATGATGAGTTTGGGTTTGGTGGCACGTGCCTTGGCTTCCATGGCGTCGTAATCGATTTCTTCTTTGGCGTTCAGGCCGTAGCTTTCCACCTTGAACCATTTGCCCGACAGGTTGAGCGGCATGCCGTGGGTCAGGTGACCGCCTTCGGCCAAACTCATGCCCATGATGGTGTCGCCAGGGGTCAAGAAAGCCAAAAACACCGCTTGGTTGGCTGAGGCGCCACAGTGGGGTTGCACATTGGCGGCTTCTGCACCAAAAAGTTGCTTGACCCGGTCGATGGCGAGTTGCTCGGCCACGTCCACGTTTTCACAACCGCCGTAGTAGCGCTTGCCTGGATAGCCTTCGGCGTACTTGTTGGTGAGCTGTGAGCCTTGTGCCGCCATGACAGCGGGGGAGGCGTAGTTTTCGCTGGCGATCAACTCGATATGGTGCTCTTGACGGGCGTTTTCCGCTTGGATGGCGGCCCAGAGTTCGGGGTCGGCTTGTTCAACCAAATGTTGGCGTGGGTACATGGGAAATCTCCAGAAATGAAAAGTGTCAGGGGGCTGGTTCGGTCACAGCGGGAGGTGTCTCGAAGGTAGCAACCCGTTTGCCACTGGCCACTTCTTGCAAACGCTGTTGTTCAGCCAAAACTTTGTTGATGTAACCACCGTCTTCGCCGCTGATGGCGGCCCCCACATACTGGCGCAGACCGGCTTCCACCGAACCATTGCGGTCGATGGCTTCGCGCAGCACCATGACGCCCACATGCAGGTTGGTGACCGGGTCAAAGGCGGCCAAGTCGCCACCGAAATCTTCGTACTTGTCAGTATGTACCGAGGTGCGAACCTGCATCAGACCTTGGGCACCTGCACCACTTTGGGCAAAGGGATTGAAGCTTGATTCCACTGCCATGACCGCCAGGATCAAGGTGGGGTCGATTTTGTACTTGGCCCCGATCTCAAAAGCTTCGGCCACCAAGGCGCTCAAGGGTTCGGGTGCGACACGGTATTTGCGACTCAGCCAAAACGCGATGTCGGCCTGGTCTTTGGGGAGATCTTGCGGGTCGGCTGCTGTGGCCCGGTCAATCGCTTCCGTGCTGCTGCTGAAGCTGAAATCCAGACCGTGGCGGGTTTGCAACCAATCGATCAGTTCCACTTCGACGGTGGAGCGCAAATCAGGCTTGGCGCTGAAGATGATCATGAAGCAAAACACGCCCAGACCGAGCAATGCCAAGCCGCTGTGGGTGATCAGGAAAAAACCTTGTCCCACGTCCAAAGCAAAAACACGTGCACCTTGGAGAATGGTTTGTAAAACTTTCATCTGGTTATTTTAAGCACTCAGGCTAAGCGCCCTGTCACAATAGGCGTCTTTGCCCCTGGTGGGGCGCCACCTAACGATTTGAGCAGACGTGAACACCCCTTCTTCCAGCGCACTTGATTTGAATTCTTTGGATGCCCTCACTGGTGGGGCTTTGACAGCACCCACTTCAGGCGAACGCGCAGCGCGCTTGCGCGAGTGGATGGCCAGTGACCCCAGCGCCGATTTGTTGCAACAGGTGTTCAAGGAAATGAGTGCTCGCGACAAAGGGGCCGCCAAACCTTTGCGCGAAAAACTCGATGAACTGCGTCGAACCAAAACACAAGACGCCCTGGCGCAGGAGTGGGCTGACAAAGCGGCTCAATTGCTGGCGACCCCACGCTTGAATTTGGCTGACGCCATGGCCTGGGCACGTGATGCCGCTAAAGCTGGCGCACCTTTGTCGCGAGAGCCCTTGGCGGGTTTGCGTGTGGCCTTGGCAGACCGCGTCAAACACATCGAAGATTTGCAGCACCGCGCTCAGGTGTTGCGCGAATCAGCGGTGCTCATGGTGCAGCGCATCGAGGTTTTGTCAACCAAAGAGTGGATGGAAGCAGTGGAGTTGCAAGCCAGTTTGGCGGCAGACTTGCTCCGCTTGCAAACCGAGTTGAGCGCCTTGGGACAGGACGACCATTGGGGCAGCGTAGATCCGAAATACCCCAACAGTGTGAGCGAAAGTGCCAACCATGTTCAGTTGGTATGGGATGCCTTCTCTGCAGCGCTCACGCAAACCCAAGCGGCTGCGCAAGATGCATCGCTCCCCTTACCCGCGGTGCCCGCCTGGGCAGACCAGTTGCGCACCCAGCGCGGAGAAGCACCTCTTGCGGTGGTGGCGTCCGCATCCAAGCCCTCGGTTGACCCGGTCGCCCAAGCACAAGCCAAAGAAGCCCAGGCCGCTGCGGCCGAATTGGCTGCTGAACAAAAACGACAAGCTGATCTGGTGCGTACCGACTTGGTGACCAAGGCCGAGGCCTTGCTCAAACCGGTCCCCACAGCCCCCACCGTTGCCACTGAAGTTCCCCCAGCGGCGCCTGAATGGGTGCCTGTCATCACCGGTCGCAAATTGCAAGACACATTGCGCCAATTGCGCGAGGCCTGGAAACAAGCCGATCAAGGTGGGCATCCCAACCATGCGTTGTGGAAGCGTTTTGATCAGGCTTGCAACCGCGCCTATCCCTTTGTGCAAGCTTGGTTGGAAAAAGCCAAGGCTGAATCGGCGGCCCATCGACAGCAGCGTTTGGATTTGTTGGCCGAGGTCGCTGCTTGGACCCAAGCGCATGCAGGCAATACCGATTGGAAAAAACAAGCACGGGAGTTGCATGCTTTTTCGGAACGGTGGCGCAACAGTGGTCACCTGAGTGAAAAAATGTTTGCCGAAATGCAGGCGCAGTGGAAAACCGCCATGCAAGCCGCTCATGTGGCGATCGACAAAGCCCAAGCAGACAGTGTGGCCCAGCGCCGTACCTTGATTGACGAGGCCAAGCAATTGGCTGCAGCACCCAGCTTGCGCATCGATGCCGTGAAGGTCTTGCAACAACGCTGGCAAGCCGAGTCGCAGGCCGTGCCGATAGACCGCAAACTCGCGCAAAAACTCTGGGACGCTTTCCGTCAACCTCTGGACGAAGCGTTTCAGCGCAAAACCCAAGACCGCGCAGCGGTTCCTGCCCAGGCCTTGTCGGCCCATGACAAAGCCGTATTGGAGGCATCACAGGCATTGGAAAAAGCCATTGCCCAAGGCGACGCCAGCCAGATCCGCCAAGCCATGCAACATTTGAATGATGTGTCGCAGGGTCGGACTGCTGCACTGAAGGCTCAGACAACCGCCGCGCCCACGCTTGATACGCCCCCCGAGATTGAAACGCCCTCAACAGAAGCGCTTCCAACAGAAGCAACTGGCGAGGAGGTGGCTGTGGGTGAAGCCATGTCAGACAGCGCAGTGGAAGCTGCAGCGATGTCCGTTGACCCTGCCCCCGCAGTGAAGGTGCCAGCGCCACCCAAGAAAGTGGTGGCTGTCCGCGGTGACGACCGACCTGGTCAAAAGAAAACCGAACCGGCCCCCGCCGGCCGATTTGGGGACAAGACGGGTGCCCGTCGCGCTGACCGGGATGGCCCTTCAGGCCGTCGCGGCGCTGATGCACCTCGCAGTCGTGACGCTTTCGAACCACGTGGTCCTCGTTTGGGCGATGCAGCTTTTCGCGCCCAGCGCCATGCCCTTGAACAGGCCGATGCCGCGTTGCGCCGTTTGGCCATGCAAGCCCATGGTGAAACCTTGGTGCATGTGTTGAGCGCTTGGGAGCATCGTCAAGCTGACCAACTGCCATCCGCCAAAGATCTGGGCAGTCGCATCTCAGCAGGCCAACGTCAAAGCTGGACGCAGGCCCTGCAATCATCGCCACAGTCTGGTGCAGACCATGCACTGCTGCGCTTGGAAATGGCCGCTGAAGTGCCTACGCCAGCCAGCCATGTGGATGCTCGCCGTGCATTGCAGTTGCAGTTGTTGACCAAACGGCATGAAGCCCCACCTGCGCAAACATGGGCCCAAGATGTGGCTGCCGTGCTGGCGGGTCCGTTTGAGGCAGAAGCCGCGCGTCGACTTCAAAGCGCCTTGAAAGTGCTGCTCAAGCGTTAAACCAAGGGGCGTGCTGCAAAGCCTCTGCCGGCCTGCCAGCGCAAGGCTTGCAAGCGTGCTGGCGTGGCCGAAGCCTCCCAGTCGCTGAGCACCCAACGCGTCATGTCATGGGTCAGCCTGTGGCATGCAGCTTGATGGGTATGGCCGTGGATCAACACACGGCAGTCATGCTGATCGAGCCATTTCACAGCTTCAGTGTTGTCCACGTCCGCCCAAGTGTGTTGCATCGCCTTGCGAGCTTCGCTTTGGGCGCGCAAGTCTCGCGCTGTTTGCAAGCGTTGGGCCAAAGGCTGCGATGAAAAAGCCGTTTGCCATGCGGCAGAGCGCACCGTTTGTCTGAAGGCTTGGTAGTCGGAGTCGCCTAAGCACAGGGCGTCGCCATGGCTGAGCAACCAACGCTCCTGACCCGTCTGCACCACGCAAGGGTCGGTCAAGGCCTGCATGCCACTGACCTGCACAGCCTGTTCACCCAATAAAAAATCGCGGTTACCGACCAACCAATACACCGGCAAGCGCAGACTGGTTTGGTGGATCAAGGACAGACAGGCGCGTTCGAAATCGGCTTGTGGATGGTCCAGTAGATCGTCGCCCACCCAGACTTCAAACAGATCGCCCAGGATGAACAGGGCATCGGCCTTGACTTCAGACAGGTAGCGAGACCAGGCCTGAAAATTGGCCGGTTCGCTGGTTTGTAAGTGAATGTCAGAGATGAATTCGATGCTGGTCCAATGACGGGCATCGACCTGGCTGAGTTGGACCGTGGCAGACACGTGAGACCACTCAGCCATGAACGGGTTCAGACCACCACAGCTTTGGTGATGACCACGTCGTCCTTGGGCACATCGTCGTGGAATCCACGGCGGCCAGTGGGTACATCGCAAATTTTGTCGACCACGTCAGTGCCAGACACCACTTTGCCAAACACAGCGTAACCCCAGCCAGAGCCCGTGGGTGCGGTGTGGTTTAAAAAGCCGTTGTCTTTCACGTTGATGAAAAACTGAGCCGTGGCCGAGTGCGGGTCGCTGGTGCGTGCCATGGCCACGGTGTAGCAGTCGTTTTTCAAACCATTGTTGGCTTCATTTTCAATGGTGCTGGCGACTTTCTTTTCTTTCATGCCTGGGGCCATGCCGCCGCCTTGCACCATGAAGCCGGGGATGACACGGTGAAAAATCGTGTCGTCGTAATGGCCAGCTTCAACATAGTGCAAAAAATTGGTGACGGTTTTGGGGGCTTTGTCAGCATCGAGTTCGAGCGTGATCACGCCGAGGTCTTGGATGTGCAGTTCGACTTGAGGATGGGACATGTTCATTTCACCAAAGTTGCAGATTGAATCACCACCTGTGTTTGAGGCACATCGGTGGGGAAGGGGCCACCGTGACCAGTGGGGAGTTGTTTGATTTTGTTGATGACGTCCATGCCTGACACGACCTTGCCAAACGCGACATAGCCCCAGCCTTGTCCATTGGGGGCTTGGTGGTCGAGGAAGTCGTTGTCTTTCACATTGATGAAGAACTGCGCACTGGCTGAATGGGGATTGTTGGTACGTGCCATGGCGATGGTGCCGACTGTGTTGCGAGGACCACCTTTGGCTTTGACCTCGGCGCCCTCATGTTTGATGGGTGCCTTGGTCGCCTTTTCTTGGTACTTGGCATCGTAGCCGCCACCTTGGATCATGAAGTTGTTGATCACGCGGTGAAAAATGGTGCCGTTGTAGTGACCGTCACGCACATAACCCAGAAAATTCTCCACAGTGGCCGGCGCTTTGTCAGCAGCGAGTTCCACCACAAATTCACCGGCTGAGGTGACAAACTTCACCTGCGGGTTGGTGGTCTGGGCCTGAACATTGGCAAAGCCCATGACAGCAAAGAGCAAGGCGAAGATTTGACGGCGAGATGAGGTGATCATGGCTTGGTGAGGGTGAGTTGAAGAGCGGGTTGAAGTGTTTTTAACTTGCTTGGAATGCTGCGTGACGCTGGGTTGAGCATGTGGGCTTTGTCATAAGCGCGTTGGGCTTGGTGCAACAAGACATCGCCTAAGTTTTCATGGGCCGTGGCGTAGTTAGGGTTGTTGCGCAAAGCGTGTTCAAAGGCAAGCTTGGCTTCATCGGTTTTGCCCCGTGACGCCAGCAACACGCCTAAATTGTTTTGCACCTCAGGCAGTTCTGGGTAGTCTTCAGACAGTTGAACGTAGATGTCAAAAGCCTCGTCAGTGCGTTGTTGTTGTTCCAACAAACGGGCACGCCAAAAGCGCATTTGAGGGTCGCGAGGGTGGGTTTGAAGATGTTCTTCTATTTGCCACAGCGCAGTGCGCCAGTCGCGCTTGGCCATGCTTTTTTGCACCTCTTCGTGCGGGGTGCCTTTAAAGGATGCGTTGCTGTTGGATTGCGCATGCAAAGCCGATATGCCTAGCAAGAACCAGCAGGCCAGCATCAAGAGTGTGCGACAAGGCTTGTGCAATTCAACGGACCAGGGATGTGACATGCGCATGTGTGACAGGGAGGACAACAAGCGAACACGGCTTGTCAGATGGCTAGATATACTGCGGGCATTGTAGTAGAGAGACCTTACGCGCCCTGTCGCGCTTCCCAGCTTAAGCTCACACCATGGCCCTTCGCATTCACAACACGCTAACGCGTGATTTGCAAACTTTTGCCCCATTGCAAGCAGGGCAGGTGCGCATGTATGTGTGCGGCATGACAGTTTACGATTTTTGCCACATCGGGCATGCGCGATCCATGGTGGCATTTGATGTGGTTCAACGATGGTTGAAGCAATCCGGCTACCAAGTCACTTACATCCGCAACATCACCGACATCGACGACAAAATCATTCGTCGCGCCACGGAAAATGGTGAAACCATTCGCACCCTGACCGATCGCATGATTGCCGCATTGCACGAAGATGCAGACGCTTTGGGTATTGATCGTCCCAGTGCTGAGCCACGCGCCACCGACCATGTGCCGGGCATGTTGTCCATCATCGACAAGTTGGAGCACAAGGGCTTGGCCTACCGCTCACCCAATGGCGATGTCAACTTTGCAGTGCGTAAATTACCGGGTTACGGCAAGTTGTCTGGTAAGTCTTTGGACGAACTGCATGCGGGTGAACGGGTCGCTGTGTTGGATGGCAAAGAAGACCCACTTGATTTCGTTTTGTGGAAATCCGCCAAACCTGAAGAGCCTGCCGACGTGAAATGGGACAGCCCCTATGGCAGCGGTCGTCCAGGTTGGCACATTGAATGCTCGGCCATGGCTTGTGAGCTGCTGGGCGAATCGTTTGACATTCATGGGGGTGGTGCCGACTTGCAGTTTCCCCATCATGAAAATGAAATCGCGCAAAGCGAAGGCGCGCATGGCGTGCCCATGGCCTCTTTTTGGATGCACAACGGCTTCATCAATGTGGACAACGTGAAGATGTCCAAAAGCCTGGGCAATTTTTTCACCATCCGTGACGTTTTCAACAATTACGAACCCGAGGTGGTGCGTTTCTTCGTGGTGCGCAGCCATTACCGCAGCCCCTTGAACTTCAGCGACGTCCATCTGGACGATGCCAAAGCGTCTCTCAAGCGTCTTTACACTGCGCTTCATGCGGTCAAGCCAGATGCTGTGAACATCGACTGGTCGCACCCCCATGCTGCGCGATTCAAAGCCGCCATGGACGAAGACTTCGGCACACCAGAGGCTGTGGCGGTGTTGTTCGACTTGGCTGCCGAGGTCAACCGCACACAGTCTTCGGCATTGAGCGGTTTGCTCAAGGCCTTGGGTGCTGTGTTGGGCTTGTTGCAGCAAGACCCCCAAGCCCATTTGCAAGCTGGCGCCACCGGCGTCGACGAGACCGAGATTCAAGCGCAAATCCAAGCCCGTGCTCAAGCCAAAGCTGCCAAAAATTTCGCCGAAGCTGACCGTATTCGCCAAGCGTTGCTGGCGCAAGGCATTGTGCTCAAAGACTCGGCCCAAGGTACACAGTGGGAGCGTGCCTGATGACGATTCGCCCTCTGCAAGTCAAGCGCATCAAGCCTGCCTACTGGGAGGAAGCGTGCAAGCACCTGGCTAAAAAAGACCGTGTCATGCGCCGTCTCATTCCACAGTTTGGCGATGTGTGTCTGGAGTCGCGCGGGGATGCATTCGTCACCTTGGCGCGCAGCATCGTGGGGCAGCAAATTTCTGTCAAAGCAGCCCAATCGGTGTGGGACAAATTTGCCGCGCTCAACCGAACCCTCACCCCTGCCAGTGTGCTCAAACTCAAGGTGGATGACATGCGAGGCGCTGGTTTGTCTGCTCGCAAAGTGGAATACCTGGTGGACTTGGCATTGCATTTTTCCAATGGGGCAGTTCATACCCGCAAATGGGCAGAGATGAACGACGAGGCCATCATCGAAGAATTGGTGGCCATTCGTGGCATTGGTCGCTGGACGGCCGAGATGTTCCTTATTTTTTACCTGTTGCGTCCCAATGTGTTGCCATTAGACGATGTAGGCCTCATCAATGGCATCAGCCACAACTATTTTTCAGGTGAGGCTGTGAGCCGAAGCGATGCCCGCGAAGTGGCCTCGGCCTGGGCGCCTTATTGCAGCGTGGCAACTTGGTATATTTGGCGCTCGCTCGACCCGCAACCCGTTGCCTACTGAACGGGCCCTGGGCCTGACGATCAAGGAGACCCGATTGGCGAAGAAAACTTTTCTCGACTTTGAGCAACCGATTGCTGAACTCGAAACCAAGATCGAAGAATTGCGCTATGTGCAGGTGGAATCGGCGGTTGATATTTCTGAAGAAATCGACCAACTGTCCAAAAAGAGCTTGCAACTCACCAAAGACATCTACAGTGATTTGACTCCTTGGCAAATCACCAAGATTGCCCGTCACCCCGAGCGCCCCTACACCCTGGATTACATCAACGACATCTTCACCGACTTTGTCGAGATGCACGGCGACCGTCATTTTGCTGATGACTTGAGCATCGTGGGCGGCTTGGCGCGCTTCAATGGCAATGCTTGCATGGTCATTGGTCAGCAAAAAGGCCGCGACACCAAAGAACGCACGGCTCGCAACTTTGGCATGACGCGTCCTGAAGGCTATCGCAAGGCCTTGCGTTTGATGAAGACCGCTGAAAAATTCAAGTTGCCCGTCTTCACCTTTGTCGACACACCCGGTGCATTCCCTGGCATTGACGCAGAAGAACGCAGCCAGTCGGAAGCCATTGGGCGCAATATTTTCGAAATGGCGCAACTCGAGGTGCCGATCATCACCACCATCATTGGCGAAGGCGGTTCAGGCGGCGCTTTGGCCATCAGCGTGGCAGACCAACTGTTGATGTTGCAGTACTCGATTTACTCGGTCATCAGCCCCGAAGGTTGTGCATCCATTTTGTGGAAAACCTCCGACAAAGCCTCGGATGCTGCCGATGCACTGGGAATCACGGCGCATCGCTTGAAAGCCTTGGGTTTGATTGACAAGATCGTCAACGAACCTGTGGGCGGCGCCCACCGTGATACCAAGCAAATGGCGGCCCAACTCAAGCGCGGCCTCAATGATGCTTGGCGTCAATTGAGCGACTTGAAAGTCAAGGATTTGCTGGACCGTCGCTATGAACGGCTGCAAAGCTATGGCCGATTCAACGACACCAAAGCCGACGCTCGTTGATGTTTTGACCAAGGCCGCTATGCCTGCGGTCTTGTCGCTGGAACACTTTCATCCCTCTTTGCCATTGACGGTTGCGTTGAGCGGCGGCGCGGACTCGTGTGCATTGTTGTTGGCTTGTGTTCAACGTTGGCCCGGGCAGGTCAGGGCAGTGCATGTGCACCACGGTTTGCAAGCGGCGGCGGATGGCTTCATGACGCATTGCCAAGACTTGTGTCAACAACTCCAAGTGCCGCTGGTGGTGCAACATGTGAATGCGCAACCCTCAGCAGGTGAGAGCCCGGAAGACGCCGCCCGTCGAGCGCGTTATGCCGCCATCAAGCAGGCGCTGTTGACAGCTGGCGATGGCCAGCCCGAGGTGGTGCTGGCTCAACATGCTGACGATCAGGTGGAAACCATGTTGCTGGCCTTGTCTCGCGGCGCTGGTTTGCCGGGCATGTCGGCCATGCCACAGCGCATGGAACGTGATGGTTTGGTCATACACAGACCTTGGCTGGAAGTGCCTGGTGCTGCATTGCGTGAATGGCTGAGCATGCTGGGCGTTTCATGGGTGGAAGATCCCACAAACACTGACACCCGATACACCCGCAACAAGATTCGACATCAAATGTTGCCCACATTGGAAGCGGTCTTTCCCGCCTTCAGGGCGACTTTCGCTCGATCCGCCAAGCATGCGGCCCAAGCGCAAACTTTGCTGGTGGAATTGGCCGAGCATGACTTGCGCTCGGTGGGTGTGCCCCCAGTCATTCATGCGCTGCAAAGCTTGAGTCAGGCGCGACAAACCAATGTCTTGCGCCATTGGCTGCGGGGTCGAGGTGTGCAAGCCAGTACGCGTCAGTTGGAAGCTTTGCTGGTGCAAATACAGGCTTGTCAAACACGCGGTCACCAGATCGACATCAAAGTGGGCGAGGGCTTTGTCAGGCGCCTTGGTGCGGTGCTTGATTGGTACAATTTCTAGCTTTTCCAGACGCACACCTCTACAAGATGGCTCTCATCGTTCACAAATACGGCGGCACCTCCATGGGCTCGACCGAACGCATCCAAAACGTGGCCAAGCGCGTGGCCAAATGGGCCAAAGCCGGCCACCAGATGGTGGTGGTGCCCTCGGCCATGAGTGGCGAAACCAATCGACTGCTGGGCTTGGCCAAAGAATTGGGCGGCAGCGCACACACCGATACCCATTTGCGCGAACTCGATGCGCTGGCCGCCACAGGCGAGCAGGCTTCCTCAGCCTTGCTGGCCATTGCCTTGCAAGCAGAGGGTGTTCCTGCCATCAGTTACTCTGGCTGGCAAGTGCCCATCCACACCAACAGTGCCTTCACCAAGGCGCGCATTGAGTCAATTGACGACAAGCGTGTTCGTGCAGACCTGAGTGCAGGCAAAGTGGTCATCATCACGGGTTTTCAGGGCGTCGACCCCGATGGCCATGTGACCACCTTGGGCCGCGGCGGCTCAGACACCTCTGCCGTGGCCGTGGCGGCTGCCATGAAAGCCGCTGAATGTTTGATCTACACCGATGTCGATGGCGTTTACACCACCGACCCGCGCGTCGTACCCGAGGCGCGTCGCTTGACCACGGTCAGCTTTGAAGAAATGTTGGAAATGGCCTCGCTGGGCAGCAAGGTCTTGCAAATCCGTTCGGTGGAATTCGCCGGCAAGTACAAAGTGCCATTGCGTGTGCTCTCTAGCTTCACACCCTGGGACATCGACATCAACGAGGAAGCCAAGTCTGGCACCTTGATCACTTTTGAGGAAGACGAACAAATGGAACAAGCCATCGTATCTGGCATTGCCTTCACCCGTGACGAAGCCAAGATCTCTGTGATCGGTGTGCCGGACAAGCCTGGCATCGCCCATAAAATTTTGGGCACCGTGGCGGATGCCAACATTGAAGTGGACATGATCATTCAAAACATCAGCAAAGGTGGTTTGACCGACTTCAGCTTCACGGTCAACCGCAACGACCATGCCCGCGCCATGGACCTGCTCAAAACCAAGGTGCTGCCCGAGCTCGGTGCGCCTGAGGTGCTGGGTGATGCCAAGATTTGCAAGGTCTCCATCGTGGGTATCGGCATGCGCAGCCATGTCGGTATTGCCAGCAAAATGTTTGCCAGCCTGAGCGCTGAGGGCATCAATATTCAGATGATTTCCACCAGTGAAATCAAAACCTCGGTGGTCATCGATGAAAAGTATTTGGAACTGGCCGTGCGTGCTTTGCACAAGGCCTTTGACCTCGAGCAGAATCAGGCATAATTTAGTCAGCTGGAAACGTGACCGAGTGGCCGAAGGTGCTCCCCTGCTAAGGGAGTATGGGGTGTTGAGCCTCATCAAGGGTTCGAATCCCTTCGTTTCCGCCAGCTACCCAAGTCAATAAAGACCCCGCGGGGTCTTTATTTTTTCAAATGAATCAAAGATTCAAAAACTGGACGTGATTGATCGGTTCACTTCCCGTTCAATAACTTGATGCGCTTTGAATATCAAGCAGTCATCACCAGGTCGGTATATGCAGTCGGTAGGGGTGTTGTCACCCCAATCCAGATGATCTGCTCCGGCGTCACTGCTTCATAACCATCAGTTCCGAAGAACACCTTATCCATCGTGTCTGTCGCATCCACAAAGTTCACGATCGCATCGATGTTGATGAGCGTGGTTGAGTTCACGGCGAGTTCATCATTGTCAGCATCTTGCACTTGACCATGACCCGTGTCACTTATCAGGGCGTTTTCATCACCATTGCCAATGAATAGATTGTCTATGGTCGCCTGATCATTCAGTAATTTCTCTAAGGCATACAGGTCTTCTTCACGCCAGCAAATACAAATAATCGGAACCAATTCATTCTCTGTATTTTCGGCCGCGGGCAAATCACAGACTGGTAATTCGATGGAGGACAGTTCGCCAATCATGCCGTCATTGTTGGTATCAATGGCATGGCTGGTATCTCCTGCAATCAGGGCATGCGTTGACCCGAGTTCTAACCAAGTTGAGTCACCAGGTCCCGTTGAGCTGTCGGCGTTACCGATGGTGTCAAGGGAGGTGATGTCCAATGCACAGCTGAAGCTGTTGGTAGCGCCAGTGCAGCCACGCAAAATAACTTGGACAGCATCAAGATCACTGTATATGGACATCAAGTTTTGGAACTCTGAAATACGGTCCAAGGACGAGTCCAGCACAAACCAATCGGCTGATTGATCGATACCAGTGAACAAGTCGTCCTGATCATGAACCTGATCATCAATCAAGAAGGTACTTTCAGCAGCCATTTCATGCCCCGGTTGACTTGGTAAACGAGAAAAACTTTTTAATGAATTTATCAATTATGTTATTTAATTTGATTGGCAAGGTCAATGGGCGTCATCTTGGACTTGGAATGGAATTCCTAACGTTTGCCCCCTGCTCACAAGGCACATCTCTGAAGTCATCGGTTTCTCACCCCTCTCAACCTTGCAGCCTCTAGAAGCGTGTTTGTGAAGGTTGAATAGGCTGTGAGTGTCATCATCAGCGCATGCTGGCTTGTTGCGGCAAGTTTTGATCAACCAGGTTTTGACGCGGTGCTGGTGAGAGGGTGCGTAATTGGTTCATGTTCAGGACCGCCACCTGACTGGGCGTCAAACTTGTCAGTTGATTGGGGTTGAGCATCGGCAAGACAGTCTTGAGTTGCTGCGGGTTGAGCAAGCCAATTTGCATGGGGCTGATGGACTGCAACTGCGCATTGCTCAAAGCCAGTAATTGCGAAGGATTGATGGCGCCGAGTTGAAGTGCATTGAAGACTTGCAACTGGCTGGGTGAGAGCGCTGCGAGTTGCTGGGCATTGAGCAAAGTCATTTGCAAGGTGGTCAGTGCGCCCAGTTGAACTTCACCCAGGGCGGCAATCGCTTGAGGGCTGAGCCCCGCAAATTGTTGACGTGTCATGCCTTGAATTTGTGCTTTGCTGAACAAACCGAACACACTGGGCGACAAGGCGCTGAATTGATTCAAGGTCAGCGCCTGCCATTGCGTGGGCGACAGCGCATCAAGCTGGGCAAAGCTCAATGCCGCTATTTGGTTGTCTTGCAGAGCTTGGAGTTGCTTGGGTTGCAAGGCTGCAAATTGCGCTGGACTCATGTTGCCCAATTGCGCCTCACCCAATGCTTGGACTTGGTCGGGCCGCAAAGCGCCGATTTGTGCCTTGGTGAGGGCGGCAATTTGGCTGGCAAACAGGCCATTGACCTGCGCTTGCGTCAAGCCCGACACTTGCGGCGCTTTCAGCAAGCTGATCTGATAGGGGCTGAGAACCGACAGTTGTGCGGGGCTGAGCATAGCGATTTGCAAGGGGGTGATGTAGGCCACTTGCTCGGGTGTCAAGGCTTGCAACTGCGCTTTGGACAGCGCTGGAATTTGTGCATCCAATAGGGAGCTGATTTGCGGGCCAGACAAGGCCTTGAACTGCTCTGGCGTGAGGGCCGCCACCACCGCGGGGCTGAGTGACTGAATGTGTGCAGGCAACAAAGCATTGAGCTGCACTGACGTGAAAGCCGCGACTTGAACAGGTTGAATTTGCTTGATCAATGGGTTGTCCAAACTGGCCAATACACGGGGTGAAATAGCGGCCAGTTGTTCAGGCAACAAACTCTCAAATTGCAAGGTGCTGAGCGCACTGATTTGTACCTTGTTCCAACCCTGGATTTGATCCTTGTTGACCAAGCGGATTTGCTGCGGGGTCAGCGCTTTGAGTTGGTCAGGGGTCACCTCGTTGCTGGGCAAGTCATTCAATGATTGGGCAATCGACAAGTCCACGGCTGTGGTGGGTTGCGCCAGCAACACGGGGTTGTTGAAGGCCTTGCGTTGATCAGGGGTCAGTGAGGCCAGTTGTTTGTCGCTCAAGGCGGCAATTTGACTGGGCAGCCATCCACGCCATTGGGATTTGTCGAGTTGTGCCAACAACTCAGGTGGCAGGGCTGCAATTTGAAGAGCAGACAAACTTTGGATTTGCAAGGGCTTGAGCAAGGCCAAGTCGGTGACTGAGAGTCCAGCAATTTGTTGCGGTGTCAATACTTGCAACTGTTCAGGGGTCAAGGCTTTCAAGATCACGCGCAAAGGCTCTACACCCAATTGAGCCACTTGGTCGGGTGACAAAGTCTGCAACCGTTCTGGCTTGATGCGCTGGATTTGCACGCTGGTCAGCACGTTCAATTGATCTTTGGCGAGGGCCTGGAGTTGTTCACCAGTCAGCAAGCCCATCTGGCTGTTGGTCAGCATCTTCAATTGGCTTTCATTCAAAGCCGCCAGCTGTTGGGGCTTGATGCATCCCATCTTGCCGTTGATCAAGGCTTTGAAGACGGCGGGGGGCAGTTCAGCCATTTGCTGAGGCGTCAAAGCTTTGAGTTGTTGACAGCTGAGACACTGCAGTTGAAGCTTTGCCAAAGCTGCTATTTGCGCGGTATCCAAAGCCTGGAGTTGGATGGGTGACAGGCTTTGCAACTGCACATTGGACAAAGCGGCCATGTGAGCAGGGCTGAGTGCGCGCACTTGCGTGGGGCTGAGCCACTGGATTTGAGCGGTGGTCAAATTGGCGACTTGCGCAGGGCTCAGTTCAACCAACACAGCAGGTGTAATGCCTTGTAATTTGGCTGGACTCAGTTGTGCTGTTGGGGCGGCCTCCATGAAGCTCGCGCTGGCCTTGTCAATGGCATTGACGCGAATGGTGTTGGCATCACTGCTGGGTGCGGCAGGTGTAGGCGACGTTACCAAGTTGCCCATGCTCTTATCCGTGGATTTGTCCGCCACCTGCAAGCTGATCCAATTCAGCTGGTCATCGGTCATGGCTTCAAACTGAGCCAGCGTCAACAACGCCATTTGACTGCCGCTCAGTGCTTGAAATTGCGCCGTTGACAAGCTGCTGAGGTCATCGCCCGTCAATGATGCCAATTGGGCCGGTGTGAGGCTCGCCATCTGACTCGGTGTCAGCGCGGCCAATTGAACCTGCGTGAGGTTCAAGGGTGTCCCACTGATGTCTGGTGCATTGATCGATGCTGTGGTGGTGAGTGTGGTGGGCAGGCTGTAGTTGGTGGCCAGGCCACCATTGCTGCCGTTCGCTTTGTTGACGCTGGTCACATCCACAGTCTTGTTTTGACCGATGACCGCTGTTTGGAAGTTGGCCACACCCGTGGTGGTCAATGTTTCTTCACCGACCAGCCCAGTCAAGGTGATGACGGGAGCGGCTGCTGTGGTGTTGCCGTCGTAGAACTTGTTGTCCACAGACGCGACCGCTGTCAGTGGTTTGGGTGTGATGGTTGCATTGACGGAGCCCGTAAGGCGGTAGTTGGGGTTGTCTGACACCAAGTCATTGGTCTCAAATGCTGAACTGCTGCCCACATTTTTGTTGGCAACCGTGGCGCTGCCACTCACACCAGGGGCAGATTGACCCAGCACCATGCCGGTCAACTGAAACCCTGTGCTGAACGTGGTGTTGCCGTCATAAGCTTTTGAAACGGTCATGCCCAAAGCTTTGGCGTTGGTGGTCCAGCTCGCTGCCGTGCCAGCTATCACCACAGGCGCGTTGTTGCTGAGGCTCAGGCCACTTTTGTAGCTGACTGCGTAGGTATTGGCACCTGTGTTGGCCGCGATGGTGGTCCCCGTCAAGGTGCCTGAACCAAAACTCCAAACCGGTGCCCCACTTTTGACGTAGCCCATGACTTCGGCAAGGCCAGTTGCACTGGTGTACAGCTTGTAAGTGAGCGAGCCAGCGCTTCCGTAGGTGTTGCTGCCACTGTCGGCGCGCGCATAGACCGCACTCAAGCCCACGCCCAGCACGGGGAAATCATTGTTTTGACCCGAGATTTGGTGCCAATACGGGGAGCTCCAGCCCGCCACACTCAGAAAGTCAGAGGCACTGAGAAGAGTTGTGTTTGTGCTTGTACCCCCCGCACTGTCGCTTCTTCCAGACGTCTGTGTATTCCAGTAGCTGCTGTTGAACACAGCGCCAATGGTGCCGCCTGAAAAACCGCCACCCCCTGAACTGCCACCGATGGTGACGAGGCCAGTGGAATAGGCGTTGTTGATCCCGGTGGTGCTGCCATTGGCATGGCCTATGAACCCACCCACAGACGTGGACAGGCCCCCAGCACTGACAGCACCCGTGGCAAAAGCATTGGTGAGGGTGAGGCTGCTGCCATTGCCCACAAAACCGCCCAAGTGGCTGCCCAAACCACTGACCGAGACATTGCCTGTGGCGTAGCTGTTGGTGAGGGTGAGGTTTTTCCCCAGGCCTATGAAGCCGCCCACTTGATTGGCTGCCCCAGTGACTTGCACATGACCCGTGGCATACGAGTTGGCGACCGTGCCAGAGGCATAGCCCACCAAGCCACCGACACCTTTGTTGGCCGTCCCTAAGCCTTGACCCGAATTGGCTCCGGCGGTGACGTTGCCACCGGCAAAAGAATTGGACAGGGTGCCAGTGGAAAAACCCACTAAACCACCAATGGCCCCTGAACTCTCTCCGGTGGAGACATTCCCCGTGGCGTAGGAATGGCTGACGGAGCCCGAGTCGTTGCCGCCCACCAAACCGCCGACGCCGGTGGTTCCTTGGCTGGTGCTGACCGTCCCCGTGTTGTAACTTTTGGTGATGGTGCCGCCCTCGTTCAAGCCCACCAAGCCACCCAGGTGGGTGGCGTCAACAGCGGTGGTCGATCCTCCCACCAAGCCGACATTGGAGATGGTCGCGTCGGATGTGATCTTGCCAAACAGCCCCACCGACGTCAGACCAGAAGCGTTGATGGACAGGTTGCTGATGGTGTGTCCCAGTCCGTGGAATTGACCACTGAAACCAGAGGAATCCTGGCCGATGGGGCTGAATCCATTGGTCCACGACGCGGACGTAGGAAGGGCGTTGATGTCGACACCCAAGGCGTAGCGACCGGCCACATTGCCTTGCATGCCTTGCAAGGTACCTGCGGTGGTGCTGCCCTCGGCGCCCAACGTGTTGATCACGGTATAGCTTTGCCCGGCAATGGACAAGCTTGGGTTGCTGCCTGATAGCGTGATGGACTTGCCCATTTGCAGATTGAATGTGCCGCCATTGGGATTGATGACCAACCCTGCGGTGTTGCCGCTGGCGACGATATTGGAATAGACATTCACGTCATTGGCTGCGGTCAAGGTCAGCGTGGTGTTAGCGCTCCACTCAACGCGATCACTGATGTTGACATTGCCGCTGCCTTCGTTGTGACCATTCGAGCTTTGCAACTCAATATTGTTGCTGGCCAACTGTGCGCCCAATGTGGTGCCCGTGATGTCACCATTTGCAAAGTTGACACCCGTGTTGGCAACGACCTTGTAGTCGTTGATGGGGTCGATCAACCATTTGCCTGTTTGACCTTGGCTGGCTAAAGTGGTGATGCGTACCGCATCGGAGACCTTCACTTGGCCTGCCGAGGTTTCAATGAAACCACCATTGCCACCGTTTGGAGCAGATGCATCCAGCGTGCCACTGACCTCGGTGGTGCCCGAGGTCATGTCGCCGATCAGCATGATGCGACCGCCCTTGTTGGCAATGGTTTGCGCTTGCACCGCGCCACTGTTGCGCACCACGCTGCCCATCAACACACTGGCACTGCGCGCGGTCATCACCACCAAGCCACCATCGGCTTTCACCACGTGCTTGTTCTCTACCAAGGCATCCATCACGCCTTGGTCGATTTGCACCGCAGTGAGGCTTTGACCGTTGAAGACCAAGGTGGTTTTGTTGCCCCCCGCCATGGCCACCGTGCCCTCACGGGCGATGATGACACCCTCGTTGCGCACTTGCGGTGCCAGCATGGCGATGTAACCCCCCAGCTTGGCTTGCAGTGAGCCCAGGTTCACCACGCTGCCAGACTTGCCGTTGCCCTCAAAAGTACTTTTTCCGGCCATGAAGTTGGCGTTGTTGATGCCGTGGGTGGTGACCAACAAGCCACCGACATCCACCTGTGAGGTGGCACCGAACAACACACCATTTGGGTTGACGATGAAGACCTGCCCGGGGGCATTGATGCGACCCATGATCTGACTGGGGTTGCTGTCAAGCACCCGGTTGAGGGTCAGGGCTGCCGCGCTGGGTTGGTTGAAGTTGACTTGGGCTTGCGAGCCCAGGTTGAAGCTTTTCCAATCAATGATGGCGCGTGCGCTGTTTTGCTGGACTGTGAGGGTGCTGCCAGCACTGCTGATGCTTGCACTGCCTGCGGCCACCTTGCCGCTTTGGGGCAACTGCGTGGGTGGGGGTGCCGTTTGTGCTTGCAACAGACCCATGCCCAGCAAGCCTGTGGCCCAGGCCCAGGCTTGCAAAGGATGAGGAACGGTCTTTTTCATGGTTCAAACTGCTGCATCACGGACAACCAGAATCGATTGAGCTGCAAGGTGCCATCCAAATCCAGGCCACTGGCTTTCGCTGCTGGGTTGGTGCCCAAGCGACGGGCCCACGTCAAGCGCCACTGCGTTTGCCCCCATCGGTTCGGCACGGTGGAGCCGACCCACATGCCTGCGCCCTGGAGCTTGTAGCTGTTGATGCCCGAACCCGAGCTGATCTTAGACCGGTTGATATAACCACTGTCCAGAAAACCACTGAGCTTGAAAGGCTGCTTTTGCCATTCAAGGGCTTGTTGGAATTCAACGGTGAGCAGCTTGGCCGCATCACCGTTGGCTTCGGTGGCGGAATAGGCGCGCAGGGCTTGCATGCCACCCAAAGAAAATTTCTCGGAGCTGTCCAGGTTTTTGCTGGCCATTTGCATCTGGTAAGTCCCCACCAATTGGGTGGTTGGGCTCAAGGTCTGTTGACGCCCCATGTTCAAACGGAGTTTGGTGAAGTGCCCTGCGATGTCACTGCTTTCAGTGGGTGAACGCGAGAAGTCCACCCGACCGTGCGTGAGTTGGGCCCCTGCGTTGGTTTCGCCACCCCCCCGCCAATCGTCGCTGCGAACGCCTTGCAGGCTGGTGGAGAAGGTGTCCATGTCATAGGCCGAGATCTCACCAAGGCTGGAGGTGTTGCGGAAATACTTGTGGTCAGCGGCCACTTGCAAATTGGCTGAACTGGTTCGGCTGCGCAGCAAGGGCCAAGTCATGTCCAATCCCAGGCTGGTAGCGGGTCCTTGGGGGTTCAAGGCCTGGTACTCACTCGTCACGATTTGGTAATGACTGGCAGATGCGTTGGCGCCCCAGCGACTGCCCCAATAGCCCAGCGGTTCGGTGTAGGACAACCGAAGGTAGTCCGTGCCATCGCTGTGCTGATATTGCAAATGACTGATGTCTGCACGACCCAAGGCACCAAAACGGCTGAGTTGGGTGCTGAAGCGGTTGATGCCTGTGGAGACTGGCCCCGCGTTGTCCCAACTGACTTGCTTGCTCCAGGTTTGACTGTCGACCACTTGCAGCAGGGCCAGGGTCTGGCCATCGTTGTTCCCAGACTTCAAACGCATGGTGGCTTGCACCCCGGGCACTTCACCCAGCAGCAACGTGGCGCGGTCCAGTTGCTGCATCAACACGGCTTCGTTTGGGGGTTGTGCCGTCTCGACCAGTTTGACCAGGTAGTCGGCTGGCAATTTGCTGCTGTTGGGCGTCTCCAGTTGAGCCCCTGCAAACCGACCTTCGGTGATGGTGAGCAGGACTTCGCCATGGGTCAAGTCTTGCGGCAGCAAATCTACACGCGCCAACACCCCGTCTTGTTGATAGCGCTGAGCCACGGTGTCCGCTGCTTTTTGCAGGTCCGTCACATCTTTCACGTTCGGGATGGCCGTCTGCAACAACACTTGCAAAGTGTTGTTTGAATAAACAGTGTTGCCCTCAAATTTGAAAGCTTTGAAAACAAAATCGGTGCTTTCACGGGCCGTCGATTCGACCAGGTCTGGCGCAGGGTTGACGGGTGGCGCCGAAGTTTTCAGCGGCTCCAAGGGCTGTGCATCAGGCCGCGGAGCGGGCAAGGCTGGAAACTGAATCCAGCCGTCTTGGGGGGCGCGCGAGGAAGAGGGCCTGCGCGGGGTCGTGCTGGGGTTGTCCGTGGTGGACTTGGACAGCGGCGTGGTGGGGCGTGGAGGAAATTGAATCCAGTCATCTTTCCCGGCTGCCGTGGCCCGAAGGTCGGTTTGTGCCCAAGCACAGCAGGACCAGAACCCACATGCGGCAGCCACAAGTCCGCTGGTCAGTTTGGACTTGTGGTTTGACCGGTGAGTACCAGTCGACGGCAGCATCGTCGATTGCAAGAAAAGACCTTTCGCCCAAGGGTGATCAACCCCGAAAAAAAATCAAAGCATGCTTGATTCGACCTGCCAGCCAATAAATAAAGCGCAGGGGACTTTTAAAAATAGAAAAAATCCAGTTTTTCAACCCGTGATGGACAGGGTTGCTGAAAATGCAACATAAATCATTCACTCATCTGCGGCGGCCATGGGCTCATCGCCCAGCCTGTGGGTCACGGCGGACATGGCCTCGAGCACCGGCATGCTTTGCCAATGCATCATGTTGGCTGCTGTTGCCGGGTCCGCCTCCAACCAGGCGTCAAACTGGTCAGGCGCCAAGACCACGGGGGTTCTTTTTTCGTCACCAGGTTTGTGAAATTGCTGCATCACGGGGTGTTCATCCGCGTTCACGGTGAGCATGGAAAAACTCGTCACAAGTTCACCGCTCTGGGGGTCTGTCCAGGTGTCCCAAATGCTGGCGATGCCAAACGGTTCGTGCGAGGCCAGCGCAATGCGCCAACGTTGGGCCTTGCCTGTGACGTAACTGGGTTCAAAAAAATGGTCGAGCAAGGCGATGCCGTAGCGACGTTGTCGCCAAGCCGCTCGGTAGCTGGGTTTGGCATGGGCTGTTTCCGCGCGGGCGTTGTAGGTATGGCGACTGATCTTGTCGTCTTTCGCCCATGAGGGGATCAAGCCAAACCGGGCCAGTCCGCAGGCCACCCGGCCACTTTGGTGACTTTTAACCACCAAAGGGGACACATAACCAGGGAAAGCCTCTGCCGGGTAGTCATTCACTGGCAGGTCCACGCGCAAATGCTGTTTGACCCAGGGCTGGTTGCGGGTGGCGGCGAAATTGGTGCACATGTTGTTTTACTGTTGATTTATACAGTATTATTGATTCATGCCTGTGAAGTCTATGTCAAACGATCAACCCGTCCCGATTGTCTCTGCCCAGTTGTGGCTGGATGTGTGCAGCAGCGCCGTGCCTGCTGGTTTCCCGTCCCCAGCCGCTGACCACACCCAAGAGCGCATCGACCTCAATCAGCAACTGATCCGCAACAAGGACGCCACCTATATTTTTCGGGTCAAGGGCGACTCCATGACCGGCATTGGCATCTACGAGGGTGATGCTTTGCTGGTCGACCGCAGCATGGACCCCAAGCACAACAGCATCATCATTGCCCAGTTGAACAACGAGTTCACGGTCAAGCGCTTGTACCGCCGCGGTGGCGTGGTCAAACTCATCGCTGAAAACCCGCTGTACCCCGTCCGTCTGATCAAGGAAGAGGACGACTTCATCGTCTGGGGTGTGGTCACCAACAACATCCACAAACTGTGTTGAGTGATGACAGGTGTTGCAGTGAGCATGAGCGTGCGCATCGACAACCTGAGTGAGTTGCCGCGCAGTGCCGGGGTCTACATCTTCAAGGGGGAGGCGCGTTTGCCTTTGTACATCGGCAAAAGTGTGGACATCCGTGCCCGGGTCATGAGCCACATGCGGGCACCTGACGAGGTGCGCATGATGGCACAAACCCGCCAGATTGATGTCCTGGAAACAGCCGGCGAGATGGGTGCTTTGTTGTTGGAGTCCAGGCTCATCAAAACACAAAATCCCTTGTTCAACCAACGGTTGCGCCGTGTGCGCAGTTTGTGCTCGGTTCAACTCCAAGACACGGCGCAAGGCCAGGTGCCTGCGATTGTGGATGGTCAGTCTGTGAAGCTGGGCGCCACAGCAGGCTTGTATGGCTTGTTTTCATCGCGCCATGCGGCGACCAGCAAGCTCAAAGCGCTGGCGCAGCAGCACAGGCTGTGTCTGTCGGCCTTGGGCTTGGAGAAGACGTCCGCCAGAGGATGCTTTGGCTTGCAAATCAAAAGCTGCTTGGGTGTGTGCGTGGGCGCCGAAGAACGACACGTGCATGACCAACGCTTGTTGTCTGCATTGGTGGATTCACAGGTGCAGGTGTGGCCGTTCAGCGGCCCTGTGGACTTGGTGGAATCAGCAGGCGGTTGGGTGCAAAAACACAGAATCCACCACTGGTGTTACTTGGGCACATGGTGTTCCAAGGCGGGCACCATGGTTGTCACCAATGAGGGTCGCACCGAGGGCTTTGATCTGGACAGTTACAAGATCGTGGTCAAACCCATCATGCTGCAAACCATCCCATTAGAGCTTGTTGCACCATGAAGCAGCAGTTGGCGCTGGTGGATTGCAACAATTTTTACGTGAGTTGCGAGCGGGTGTTTCGTCCCGACTTGAGAACCACACCCTTGGTGGTGTTGTCCAACAACGATGGCTGTGCGGTGTCTCGCTCCAACGAGGCCAAAGCCTTGGGCATTCGCATGGGGCAGCCTTGGTTTGAGTGCCAAGAACTGGCGCAGGCACAGGGCATCATGGCTTTGAGTTCCAACTACGCTTTGTATGCCGACATGTCCAACCGCGTCATGTCCATCCTCAGCACGTACGCCCCTCGGCATGAGGTGTATTCCATCGACGAGTGTTTCGTGGACTTGACCGGTATCCCCAAGCTCAAAGAGGTGAGCTACCAAATGCGCGAGCGGGTCATGCAGTGGACCGGCATTCCGGTGTGCGTGGGCATTGGACCCACCAAGACGCTGGCCAAACTGGCCAACCATGTGGCCAAGAAGCATCCGCGTTCCAAAGGGGTGTTCAATCTCAATGACCTGACCGATGCCCAACAAGACCGCTTGCTGGGTCAGATTGACGTGGGCGAGGTTTGGGGCATTGGTCGCCGGATTTCAGCAGCCTTGGCAGCGCACGGTATTCACACGGTGCAAGATTTGCGCATGGCGCACACCGCCACTTTGCGGGCCGAGTTTGGTGTGGTGGTGGAGAAAACCCAGCGTGAATTGCAAGGGGTGGCCTGCATCGACTTGCAAGAGGTGGTGCCCGACAAACAGCAAATCATCAGCAGTCGCTCGTTTGGCCACACCGTGGAAGATGTAGCTGTGTTGAAAGACGCCATGAGCACCTTTGTTGCCAATGCCTGCGTCAAGCTCAGGGCACAAGGGTCTCATGCCGCTTTGCTGCAGGTGTTTTTGCACACCAACCGGTTTCGCAAAGACCTGCCCCAGTACAACCCTTGCATCACGGTGCCGCTGCCCCAGCCCACCAACGACAGTTTGGTGGTGAACCGATGGGCCGATTATTTGGTGGGGCGCATGTTCAAACCTGGCTATGCCTACAAAAAAGCAGGCGTGATGCTGGGCGATATTTCACCAGTCAGCCACTGCCAAATGGACTGGCTCGAGCCCACCCAGCGCAGCGACACCCGGTTGATGAACACCTTGGACAAACTCAACCAACGCTATGGACGCGGTACGGTGAAGGTGTCGACACAGGGGGCGCATCAAGGCTGGCAAATGCGCCAAGAAAGAAAGTCCGCCAACTACACCACGGACTGGGGTTCTTTGCCTGGCGCATGACAAGACCCGACGCGACAACAGTTCACGGTTGCAACAGCAAACCCATGACCTGGTTCACGGGCGCCGCAGGGTCTTTCTCACAAAACCCATTGGTTTTCTCAATCAAAATTTCCACCGCAGGCATGCTTTGGAACACATCGGCACCGTTGAGCGCCAATTGCGCATCTCGCCAGCCATTCAGATAACCAAACAACCATTCACGCTGCACAGCGCTGCTCAGATTGGCCTTGCGCGCGGTGTTCCACGCGTCGCACGTCCGGGCTTGCAGCGCCTGGGCCTGCGCACCCACGGGGTGCAGGGCGACGGTCAGGCCGCAAAAGCACACGGCCCGTGCCCAGACCAGCAGCAATCGGCCAAACCGAGGTTGAATCTTTTGGGAGTTGTTCATTGACCCATTATGCGTGCGGCTCAGTCGGACAGGGCTTGCAGCAGGTCGCGGCTGGTGATGGGCTTGATCAGCACTTTGTTAAATCCGGCTTGGGCGAGGATGTCAAGCTCTTCGGGCAAGGCATGCGCGGTGTAGGCCACGATTCTGAGGTGCGCCATCGCGGGTTGCTGTCGCAGTTGTCGGCACAGGGTCAGACCACTTACTGTGGGCATGGAGATATCGAGCAACACCACATCGCATGGGTGCTGCGAGAGCCAATCTAGGGCGGTTGCAGCACTGTCGCACTCATTCACCACATGTCCCAAGGGGCGCAGAAACAGACCAGGCAGCAAGCGGTTGGTGTGGTTGTCATCGACCACCAGTACGTGGAGGCTGGTCATGGTTCAACGCTTGTATTCACGCACTGGCAAAGAGAAGAAAAACAAACTGCCTTGCCCGGCTTGGGTGCTGTAGTCGAGCACGCCGCCCATCAAATCAACCAATTGGTGGCTCAAGATCAACCCCAAACCCGCACCTTCATGGGGTTGCAGCACAAAGGGTTCTTGCTTGTGCTGTTTGCGCATGAACAAGGTAGTTTGAACTTCGGGGGAAACGCCTTGCCCGGTGTCTTGAACCGAAAAAGTGATGTACTGCCCATTGGCATTCGGCGACACATTCAACACCACGCTGCCATTGGGTTTGTTGTAGTTGAGGGCGTTGTCCACCAGGTTGTTCAGCACCTGCCTGACACGGTAAGGATCAGCCCGCATGCGGGTCGGTGCGTTGTGGGCGATGTTGACGCTCAGCGTCAGTTTCAATTCATTGGCGCGGGTTTGGTGCAAGGCGCGCACCGACTCCACCAGTTCTTGGATGTCGAACTCGGCATTGGACAGGGTCAAACTGCCTTCTTGAATCTTGGTCAGGTCCAGCAAGCCATTGACCAAGTGCAGCATTTGCAAGCTGTTCTCCAAAATGATTTTGGAGGTGAACTTGATCATGGGCTCGCTGGTGCTGCTGTAAACGTATTCAGCGTAGCCCATCACGCCATTGAGCGGAGTGCGCAGGTGATGTGACATGGAAGCCAGGAAATCTTGCAAACGCTGGCGACCTGCCAGGGCCTCGTCAAGCTGGCTTTGCAGCAACAGGTTGCGCCGCCGGTTGTGCCAATAAACCCAGCCGCCAACTGCAAAAAGCAATCCAGCCAGCAGGCCCGCGATGGACAGGGTGTTCATGGCGGCGATCTGCTGGGCCAGGGTTTATTTTTTGGGAAAGATCAGGAATTCATTGCCCAGCATGCGCCCGAATTCGGCGGCATGGGCATCCAGGGTTTTGATGAACGCGTCTGTGGGCAGTATTTTCTTGGAGCGTTTGTCCACGTTGCTGGCTTCAAACTCAATCAGCCCATCGTTTTCAAATTCACGGATTTTGTAGCGCAAGGCGCGCTCGCTGAGCTCTTTGTTGTAGTAAATGCCCTTGAGCAAGGCGCTGGGACCACCGCGCTTTTCTTGCAACTGCTTGGCAATGTTCAGGTACAGGTAGCGTCCAGCTTGGGTTTGTGCCAGCTCCAAATGCTGGTTTTCCCATTCATGCAACTGGCAGATGACTTGCAGAAATTTGGCGCTGAGTTGCGGATCGTGGTCTTGTCGCATGCTGGCAATCTCTGGTTTTCTTAAGGGAGCGCGATCTTAAAAAACGAACAGTTAGAAAACTGACTAAATCTGATAATTTAGACAAAGAAACTTAAAGTAAATAATCAACTTGCCAAGAAAACTAACTGATATAGATAGGACAGCAAAGTTGGTAACCCTTAAGCCGCATGGACCTTAGCGCCTGATTGGCGGCACCACAATCCTTGAGTTTTTTCCGCAATCTGTAGATTTGGGCCTCCAAAGCCGCCTTTTTCAAGGTTTGCTCTGTTTTGCCCAAGACGTCGTAGATTTGCCACAACTCCAGCTCCTTGTTCTTGGCCAGACTCAGCGCCTGCAGGATCAAAAACTCGGTTGAGGTGAGGTGTATTTCGGACAAAGCGCCGCGGATGCAGCGCTTGCGGCTGTCGAGTTCAATGGCATGGGCGTCGGTTTGAATCGTCTGTCGAAGCTTGGCATGACCGCCGATGTAACGGCTCAAGGATTGCAGAACCGCCAGCAGTTCAGACCCGTCCGGAGGACAGCCCAGCACGTGATCGGCGCCCTGACTCAGGAATTTCAAGCGCATGGCGGTGTCTGGGGGCAAAAAGACCACCAAACCGATCAAAGGTTGCACCGATCGCAAGCGACCTGTTAACTCGAGGGCCGCGGCGGTGTCCAAACTGGCGTCCATCATGCAAACATCGATGGAGGTGTTGAACTCTTCGTCCAAGGCATCAACGCAGAGCAAGTTGCCCAAGCGATGGGGCGCTTGGGACAGCCACCCGCTGACGTCCTGCACCAAGGCGGCTTGGCTGCTGATCAACAAGGCGGTGAGGTCGGAATTCATTGTTTGGATGCAATTCCGATGAGGCTATTTGAACAATTGCCTCCAATTCACTCGAACCTTCGAATTCAACTGCAGTTTTTGCCTCAATCATGTGAGACACCTCACTGTCACGAGGTGCACTTATGATGAAGACTTTCTACATGAAGGGGACGGTACATGCTGAATTTTGTGATTCGTTCAGTTTTGGTGGTGGGCCTGGGGTGGGGTTGTGGCCTGGCCCTGGCGGCCGACAAAAAAGAAGCCGCCGAGCCGGTGGTGAAAAAATCCGATGCGGGCATTTGTCACGACAAATCCAGCCCTTCATTTGGCAACACCAAAAAATTCACCGCTTTTGCCAGCATGGACGAGTGTGTGAAGAGCGGTGGCAAGCTGCCTGTAGGTCAACCGGCAGCCGCAGCGCCTGCAGCGCCCATCGTGAAAAAGTCTGACAGCGGCATTTGCCATGACGCCAAGAGCCCGAGCTACGAGCGGACCAAAAAATTCACCGAATTCAAAACCTTGGATGAATGCGTGAAGAGTGGTGGCAAGTTGCCCAAATAAACAGGCTTGACCCAAGCAAAAAGGCGACCCTCGGGTCGCCTTTTTTGTGGATTGATCAGCCTCAGCGCGCGTCAGGCAATTCGATTTTCACTTCCAGCACTTCCAGGTTGTCTTGGCGTTCCAAGTTGACCTTGATGTCGTCTGGGTTGATGTTGACGTACTTGGACAGCACCGCGATCAGGTCACGCTGCAAGTCGGGCAGGTAGTCGGGTTGGTGGGCGTTTTTGCCCGAACGCTCGTGCGCCAGGATGATTTGCAGACGTTCTTTGGCGACACTGGCGGTTTTTTTCTTTTCGCCAAGCAAAAGGGACAGGAGAGACATGCTGCTTATCTCCGCCCAAAGACACGTTGGAACAGCCCTGGCTTGACCGCCTCGGTGAAGCGCAAGGGCACGTCCTTGCCCAAAAAGCGATCCACCACGTCTTTGTAAGCTTCAGCCACATCGCTTTTTTCCAGCAACACGGCCGGCACGCCCTGGTTGGAGGCTTCCAGCACGTCCTCAGACTCGGGAATGACGCCAATCAGGGGGATGCGCAAGATGTCTTGGATGTCTTCCAAAGACAGCATGTGACCGTCTTGCACCCGGCTGGGGTTGTAACGGGTGATCAATAAATGCTCTTTGATAGGCTCTTGGCCTTGGATGGCGCGCAAAGTTTTGCTGCCGAGCATGCCCAAAATACGGTCCGAATCGCGCACCGAGGACACCTCGGGGTTGGTCACCACCACGGCTTCATCGGCGAAATGCATGGCCATGAGGGCGCCAGTTTCAATGCCGGCAGGGGAGTCGCAAACAATGTAGTCAAACCCCATGCCCGCCAATTCGCGCAAGACACGCTCGACACCGTCTTGGGTCAGCGCTTCCTTGTCGCGGGTTTGCGAGGCGGCCAGTACATACAGGTTGTCTGAATGCTTGTCCTTGATGAGCGCTTGGTTGAGTGTGGCTTCACCATTGATGACGTTCACAAAGTCGTAGACCACACGGCGCTCACAGCCCATGATCAGGTCCAGGTTGCGCAAGCCCACGTCAAAGTCGATCACCACGGTTTTGTGGCCTCTCAACGCCAGACCGGACGCGAAACTGGCGCTGGTGGTGGTCTTGCCCACGCCACCCTTGCCCGAGGTCACCACGACTATTTTTGTCATCGAAAAAAATCCTTTGAAGAGAAGAAAAACTGGCAACGCCAAGGCGTTGATTTTGGTTAACCAAAGAGTTTACAAGGCTCGCATTTGCAGTTTGTCGTCTGCCAGCCAGACCTGTGCCGGACGTCCTGCCACGTCCTTGGGCAAAGGTGTGTCGCTGGTGCGGTAGACACCGGCAATGGACACCAACTCGGCCTCCAAACTCGCCGCAAAAATACGCGCCGAGGTGTCGCCTTTGGCACCTGCAATGGCTTTGCCGCGCAACGGTGCATACACATGGATATGCCCATCGGACATGACTTCAGCGCCAGGGTTGACCATGGCCAAGACCACCAAATCGCGGCCACGGGCATAAACCTGTTGACCCGAGCGCAAGGGCTTGTCCACCACCAAGGCGCTTTGCCCCGCAGACGCCACCTCGCGCACCACCTCCACCTCGCGAATGACTTCGCGCACCACTTCAGTCGGTGCAGAGGTGTCCTTGATGGGTGGCAGCACACGGGCTTCCGAGGTGACAAAAAGCCCCGCCAAGGTGGCCGCTGCTTCTTGGGAGGGATTGCCGGCACGCAAAGCGACTGGGTTCATCTGGTAGCGGCGCAGCAGTTGCAGCAAACCGCTCAGATCGACTGCTTCGTCAACTGCCTGCAGGTCGATCAAGACCGGGTCGTTGTCGAAAAAACCGGGGGTGTCGCCAAAACGGGTGTGCATGTCGGTGCTGAGCACTTGCAAGTCCGCCGACTTGATCAGCACCGACACCAGGGGGAGGGTGGCGCTTTTGATTTCAAAAGACAGGGAAGAAGAGGAAGAACGCGCGTTCATAAAGTGTCCGAATCGTTCAGACGGTGCGTCTGAATCGTCAGTCCCTGACTTTACACGCTCGACGCTTCGCCCAAACCGAGGATGAAATTCGTGACAATTGATGCATCTGACAGGAGTTTCGGGGCATGCAGACCATTTTCTGGTTGTTGTTGATTTATTTCGCTTGGTTGGCACTGGGGTTGATATGGCAAACCCGCACTGTCAAGGGTCCTTGGTTTTTCCTGTTCAGGGCTTTTTTTCCGAATTGGCAGTTCTATCACCAGGTCGGACCGGTGCCACATTTGTATGTGCGCTACCAAACCCACAGCACGGCGTGGAGCGATTGGCAGTGGGTCTATCCGCGACGAGAGCGTAGCTGTTGGCATGTGTTTCACAACCCTTGGGGCAACCGGGCGTTGGCCGAGCAAAACCTGGTCGATCACCTCTCGAGTGACATCAAAGACTTGGGCGAAGGGCAAGATGCCAGCGGCTTGGTCACTTACCAATTGGTGTGCCGTTTGGCAGCCACAGCCTTGCGCCGACAACACCCCGCGTGCCGCGAAGGGCGCTACCAACTCGAAATTCGCTTGGAAAGACCTGATGTCCAGGGCCATGTGAGCAGTGACACCGTGCTGCGCAGTCCGGAGATGGCCCTGTGACTGGGGACATGGCCATCCAATGGTTGACGCTGATGTGCGCTTGGAGCGTGCTGTTGCAAACCGTCGAGTACTGGCGCATCGCCGACAGCACCGACCCTGAGGGGGTGTGGTCTTGGCGGGTGCAGCGGGCCGATATCCCAGACTCGCCCCGATGGCTCAAGCAGCTGCTGGATGGCGCTTACCTGCCCGTCGTTTACCGCCTGCAACTGCTGGTTCGGGGCTTGGCCGCGATTTGTTTGGCACTGTGGGGCGCTCAATTGAGCTTGGCCCTGGTGTTGTTCATCGGGCAGTTGCTGTTGTTGGTGCGATGGCGCGGGGCTTTCAACGGCGGCAGTGACTTCATGACTCTGGTGTCGCTGACCGGCATCTTGATCGCCCAAGTGCTGTGCTTGTTCACCGAACCCGCCATGGCCTGGGCAGCGGGTTTGGGTTACATCGGTATCCACACCCTGAGCTCGTATTTCATTTCAGGCTGGGTCAAGCTCAAACGATCGGAGTGGAGAAGTGGGCGGGCGCTCACCGTCTTTCTCAATAGTGGTCTATATGGACCCTTGTCGGGTGACAGTATTTTCAGGAAGCCCTGGCTGGCTTTGGTGTGCAGCTGGGCGTTCATTGTGTGGGAGGGCGTGTTTCCCTTGGTGCTGCTCAAGCCCGATTGGATCTGGGGTTTTGGCGGTGTGGCCTTGGTTTTCCACTTCCTGGTGTTTTGGTTTTTTGGCTTGAACCGTTTTTTTTGGGCTTGGGCCACCAACTTGAGCAGTCTTTTCTTCTTGAGTACCCTTATAAATAATTCTTAAGTAGTATTTATATTCATGCAACACATTCTTATTAATATTTAATGACATCATTCTTGGATTTTTTTTGCTTGCACCCTTCAGGACTGTGCATAGAATGTCGATCCCTGTTGGACACAGGGCTCTCACAAACACAGGAATTTCTCGCATGCAGTTGATGTGGCTTTCAGGGCCTACCGGTAACGTCAGAACCATTTCCATCACCACCCGCACCGTGCTCACGGCGGCAGTGGTCGTGGGCATGTTCTTGGTTGCTTCCGGTTTTTTGCTGCATTTCGTCGGCTTCAAGATTGCCGTTGAATACAACCCCGACCTGGCCCGCAGCATCGGTGGCGTCACCACCGAGGCCGAGCAAAAGCGCATGGAATCGGTCTACCGTGACCATCTGTCCCAACTGCGTGAGTCGATGCATTCCACGGTCAATGAAATTCGCCAGCTCGAGGCCATGAAAAACCGCTTCATGGAGATGGCGACACCCACCGTGGTGCGCGACAAAATCAACCGCAAAGACGACAACAAGGGTGGCCCATTGGTGGCACCCCGTCCTTTCTCCTCTTTGTTCCGTCAGCCTTTGGGTGTCGAGTTCGACCAAACCCTGCAAGAGTTTGTGCAAACCCAAACCGCTGTGGCCGAACTCCATTCACGTTGGGAAAAACAACTTGAATGGTTGTCTACCTTGCCCACGGGCGTTCCTGTTCAGGGCGATTTCCGGGTCAGCAGCGGCTTTGGCATTCGCAACGACCCCTTCACCGGTGGCTTGGCCATGCACGAAGGACTGGATTTCACCGCCAGCAGTGGCACGGCGGTGGTGGCCACCGCCAAAGGGGTGGTCACCCGTTCAGGCTGGGACATGGGCTACGGCAATGTGGTGGAAGTCCAGCATGCCGAAGGCTTCTCCACCCGGTATGCCCACCTGAGCAAGCGGCTGGTGCAACCCGGCGACCCTGTCGAGCGGGGCGGCATTTTGGGCGAAGTGGGCAGCACGGGGCGTTCCACGGGCCCGCATTTGCACTACGAAGTTTTCAACCGTGACAGGGTCATCAACCCTGTCCAAGTCCTTCTCATCGGCTCCAACTGACCATCCACCTGGGTTCACACCATGTTTGAAAAATTGCGCGACAAACCCTTGGCCAGTTCACAGGAGCGTTTTGAAACCCTGATCGGGCGCACCACCCAAATTTACGGACGCTTGGTCTTGGTGGACAGTGTGCGCATCGATGGCAAGGTGGTCGGCAACATCGAAACCAGCAAAGAAAACAAAGTCACCGTGGCCATTGGCGCCAGTGGCGAAGTGTCGGGCGACGTGACCGCCCACCGTGTCATGGTGGCGGGCAAGGTGGAAGGCAATATTTACGCTTCTGAGCGGGTGGAATTCCACAAAGACTCGGTGGTGCACGGTGATATTTCTTATGGCTCTATCGCGGTGGAACACGGTGCCCGTTTGTTGGGTCTGGTGATTCAAAACCCTGCGGGTGGAAGCAACGCGGGCGACGCCGCCAATTCGGCCATCCGTCAGGCGCAGACCAGCAAATAAACACTCGTCCTAGCGATCCTCGTCAATGCGAGGAGCTTAGCGACGCAGCAACCCTTCGGCATTACCAGCTTTCGTCATTGCGAGGAGCTTAGCGACGAAGCAACCTCACTATCGCCCCAAAGCGGTTCGAACGCCGCTCACCGCAGCAAAGCTGCGACGTTCGCTACGCGTCCGACCGCCTTTGTGGTGATCGCTGTGAGATGTTCGGTTGGGTAAGCAACAAGATTAAATGAAATACACGTCATCGCCATCGAGGTGAAACAATCGATGAGCGCCTTCTCACTTGACCGATACGCCATACTTTCCCGCGTAGCGAACGTCGAAGCTTTGCTGCGGTGAGCGGCGGGGAAGGAGGGCGGGGAGGTTGGAGACAGTGCTAGAAAAAGATTGCTTCGCTGTGCTCGCAATGACGGGAGGTTGCTTCGCTGCGCTCGCAATGACGTGAGATTGCTTCGTCGCTACGCTCCTCGCAATGACGAGGCCTCGCCATGACGGCGGTTTGCTTCGTCGCTACGCTCCTCGCAATGACGAGAGCTCGCCATGACGAGAGCTCGCCATGACGGCGATCAGTCGCGGAAATTGTCAAAGCTCAGCGGCAGATCCGTCATGTCTTTGCGGATCAGCGCCATGGCGGCCTGCAAGTCGTCGCGCTTGGCGCCAGTCACCCGCACCGACTCACCCTGGATGGCTGCTTGCACTTTGAGTTTGCTGTCTTTGATGATGCGCTGGATTTTCTTAGCGTCTTCGGTGGCAATGCCATTGCGCACCTTGAGCACCTGCTTGACCTTGTCGCCGCCCATTTTTTGCACATCGCCTTTGTCGAGGAAACGCACATCGACATTGCGTTTGGCGAGTTTGTTGCGCAGGATGTCGTCAATCTGTTGCAACTGGAAGTCGCTGTCACCGATCAATGTGATGTCTTTGTCTTTGAGTTCGATGGCGGCAGAAGTGCCTTTGAAATCGAATCGGGTGGTGATTTCCTTGGCGGTGTTCTCCACCGCATTTTTCACTTCCACCACGTCGGCTTCACACACAGTATCAAAAGAGGGCATGGTCGGTACTTCGCAAGTTCAGGGTGAGACAATTCTCACATGATTATCGAGACCAACGTCGCCTTGCAGCCGCACAACAGTTTTGGCATCGCGGCCAAAGCCGAGCGATTGCTGCGTTTGCGCAGCAGCGAAGACCTGCATGCTTTTCTCCAAAGCCCGCTGCGTTTGGAGCCGCATTTTGTGCTGGGCGGCGGCAGCAACATCGTCATCACCGGCGATGTGAAACCCCTGGTCATCAAGATTGAACTCATGGGCAAGCAACTCGTGGCCGAAGACGACAAAGCCTGGGTGGTGCAAGCCGCCGCTGGTGAAAACTGGCACGACTTCGTGGCCTGGACCCTGGAACAAGGCTGGCCTGGTTTGGAAAACATGGCCATGATTCCGGGCTCGGTCGGTGCGTCTCCTGTGCAAAACGTCGGGGCCTATGGCGTGGAGTTGCAAGACCGTTTCGAGTCGCTGGACGCGGTGGATTTGCAAACAGGTCACACCTTCACCTTGAATGCCGCTCAATGCGCCTTTGGTTACCGAGATTCGGTGTTCAAACATGCCGCTGCCGACGAGCGAGATTTGGGCTTGTTGGGCCGTGCACTCATCACCCAGGTGCGGTTTCGCCTGCCCAAAAAATGGCAGTGCGATGTGAGCTACCTGGACCTCAGCAAAAAACAAGCGCATTACGGCGTGGCCCATCCCACGCCACAACAGGTGTTTGACTGGGTCTGTGAAATACGCAGCGCCAAACTGCCTGACCCCATGCATCTGGGCAGTGCAGGCAGCTTTTTCAAAAACCCGACCGTGACGCCCGAGCAATGCGCCGACATCATTGCCCGCGAACCCAAAGTGGTGCACTACCACCTGGCCGATGGCCGCATCAAATTGGCCGCCGGTTGGTTGATCGACGCTTGCGGCTGGCGCGGCAAAAGCGTGGGCAACGCGGCGGTCTATGAGCGACAAGCCCTGGTGATTGTCAACAAGGGCGGACGTGACAACCCCTGCACCGGTGGCGAAGTGATGACCTTGGCCAAAGCGATTCAAACCAGTGTGTACGAACGCTTTGGCATCCGGCTCGAACCCGAGCCCGTGGTGGTCTGATGCGCTTGTACCGCACCCATCGCTGGGCTCAAGCCCTTCAAGGCTTGGGCCAGTGGGCCTGTTTGGGCTTGGTGTTGATGAGCACTGTGGCGCAAGCCCAAACTTTTCCGCCAAAACCCATTCGCCTGATCGTGCCCTTTGCCGCCGGTGGTTCGACCGATATCGTGGCGCGCATGGTGGCCGAACCCTTGGGCAAGTTGCTCGGCCAAACCGTGGTGGTGGACAACAAACCCGGTGGCGGCGGCGTGGTCGGCGCAGCTGAACTCACCCGCGCAGCGCCTGATGGCCTCACCTTGGGCCTGGCCACAGCCTCAAGTGCAGCCACCAACCCGGCCATCAACCCGAAAGTGCCTTACAAACCGCTCACCGATTTCACGCCCATCATCAACATGGTGATCACGCCCAATGTGCTGGCGGTGCATCCCTCGTTCCCGGCCAAAGACATGACGGGTTTTCTCAAGGTGTTGCGGGCCAAACCAGGTCAGTACGACTACGCTTCATCGGGCATTGGGGGTGTGGCCCATTTGCAAATGGAGTTGTTCAAAACCCTGACCCAAACCCAGGTGGTGCACATCGCTTACAGCGGTGCCGGACCTGCTCTGCGCGACGCCGTGGGAGGGCAGGTGCCCATCATTTTTGACAACCTGCCCTCGGCCCTGCCGCACATCAAAGACGGTCGTTTGTTGGCCATGGCGGTGGCTTGGCCACAGCGGGTGCCCGAATTGCCACAGGTGCCCACCTTCAAAGAACTGGGTCTCGACCCCGTCAACCGTCCTGCGCTCTACGGCATATGGGGTCCCAAGGGCATGTCGCCGGCCTTGGTCGCACAGCTCAACCAAGCGCTGCGCCAAGTGCTGCAAGACCCGGCCTTGGTCAAACGCATCGAAGCCAGTGGCTACAAAGTGGTAGCCAACAGCCCCGCGCAATTTGCGGCGCAGTTGAAAGAGGAGTACCTGGTTTATCAAAAGGTGGTTGATGTCCAAAAGCTCCAACTCGACTGACACCACCGACCCGCTGATCGATGCCTTCGTCGATGCGCTGTGGCTGGAAGACGGCTTGTCCCCACTGACCTTGTCGGCCTACCGACGCGACTTGAATGGCCTGTCCGCTTGGTTGCTTGCACAAGACAGCGGTTTGGCACGCGCCACAGACGCCGACATCCAAGCCTATTTTGCGCACCGCCACCACGAGACCAAGGCCAGCAGCGCCAACCGACGCATGACCGTGTTCAGGCGGTTTTACGCCTGGGCTTTGCGCGACAACCGCTTGCAGGCTGACCCCACTTTGAAACTCTTGTCGGCCAAACAGCCCCAGCGTTTGCCCAAGTCGCTCAGTGAGTCGCAAGTCGAGGCCTTGTTACAAGCACCCGATACCGACACGCCCTTGGGCTTGCGCGACCGGGCCATGCTGGAGCTGCTGTACGCCAGTGGTTTGCGGGTCAGTGAGCTGGTGAATTTGTCGATGCTGTCGCTGAACCTGCGTGAAGGCGTGTTGCGGGTGACGGGCAAGGGCGACAAAGAGCGTCTGGTGCCTTTTGGTGAAGAGGCGGGGGACTGGCTGCAGCGCTACCTGTCGCAAGCCAGGGCTGTGTTGCTGGGTGCGCGCAACTCCCCGGCGGTGTTTGTCACCCAACGAGGCAGCGCCATGAGCCGGGTCATGTTTTGGATGTTGATCAAGAAATATGCCTTGTTGGCAGACATCCATGTGCCCTTGTCGCCCCACACACTGCGGCATGCGTTCGCCACACATTTGCTCAACCATGGTGCTGACTTGCGGGCGGTGCAAATGCTCTTGGGTCACGCCGATATTTCCACCACCACCATCTACACCCATGTGGCCCGCGAGCGTTTGAAGACGCTGCATGCGCAGCACCATCCAAGAGGGTAGCGTCATCTCGTCTTTGCGTCATTGCGAGGCTAAAGGCCGAAGCAATCTCGTCATTACGGGGAATGAGTCCCGTCATCGCGAGAAATGAGTCCCGTCATCGCGAGGAATGAGTCCCGTCATCGCGAGGAGCGAAGCGACGTGGCGATCCAGATTGCTTCGCTTCGCTCGCAATGACGGGTAGATTGCTTCGCTTCGCTCCCCATGACGAACATGCTCGCAATGACGTCAACGCTCGCCATGACGCGATGACGGTTCACCCGAGGCGCTGCGCCAAGAGCCAATCGATCTCGTCTGGCGTGAACCCCGCACGCAGTCGGGCTTCGTTGTTGAACGGGGGTTTCAAACGCGGTGCAGCATGCCGCACCACCAAAGCAGGGTAGTGCTGCAAGGGGTCCAAACCCTGCTGATCGCACAGCCACCGGAACCAGTGGTTGCCCACCGCCACATGGCCCACCTCGTCGCGCAAGATGATGTCCAAGATCGGCAGCAATGCCTGTGCATGCGCCGACGTGGACAGGTGCAACTTGGCTTGAATCAGCGGCGTGGCGTCCAAACCCCGGGCTTCCAAGGTGCGTGGCACCAAGGCCATGCGGGCCAACACATCGTCGGCGGTTTTCTCGCACATGGCCCACAAGCCGTCGTGCGCCTCGAAGTCTCCATAGCTGTGCCCCATGTTGTTCAGCAAGCCCTGCAGCAACCCAAAGTGGGTGGACTCTTCATACGCCACCTTGAACCAATCCAGGTAATACGCCTCAGGCAGTTGGGGGTAGCGCCACATGGCGTCGAGTGCCAGGTTGATGGCATTGAACTCGATGTGGCAAATGGCATGCACCATGGCGGCCAAGCCGGCTTCGGTGTGCACCGAGCGGTTGGGCACCTGTTGCGGCGGGCAGAGCAGGGGCCGCGCTGGACGGCCGGGGATCTGAACAGCTTCAGTGCTGAGCAGCACCTGGGTGTCCAGATGGAGCTGCTCGGCTTGTGCTGGATGGGATTGAGTGTGCGCGGCCCACAGCGCTTGCAAGGCCTGCACCTTGCTGTGGGGGTCGGTCAGGCACAAGACCCGAAGAGCAGAGGCGCGCAGTTCCATCCCTACAATTGTAGAAACCCCTCACAGAGACCCCCATGCCCATTTACCAACTCGATGAACACACGCCGCAGATTGATGCCAGTGCTTGGCTGGCCGAGAGTGCCGACGTCATGGGCGCGGTCAGTCTGGCCGCACAGACCAGTGTCTGGTTTGGCGCGGTGATTCGCGGTGACACCGAAACCATCACGATTGGCGAGGGCAGCAATGTGCAGGATTTGGCCGTCATCCATGCCGACAACGGCATGCCGGTGGTGGTGGGTAAGCATGTGACCGTCGGCCACAAGGTCATGCTGCACGGCTGCACCATTGGCGACGAAAGCCTGATTGGCATTGGCGCCATCGTGCTCAACGGGGTGCGCATCGGCAAAAACTGTTTGGTGGGCGCCGGCTCTCTGGTGACCGAGGGCAAAGAATTCCCCGACGGCTCCATGATTTTGGGCAGTCCCGCCAAGGTGGTGCGTCAACTCACACCCGAACAAATCGAAGGCTTGCGTGCCAGCGCCCGCCACTACATCCGCAACGCCCAGCGCTACCAAGCCGGTCTGAAGAAAATCACATGAGTGTCTTGCATCCGTTTTTGTTTGAAGGCTTGCCGGTGCGCGGCCTGTTGGTTCGACTCACCGACACCTGGCAAGACATCTTGCGCCGCCGCGCCAACAACCTGGAGACCGGTCCCTACCCAGAAGCCGTGCGGCACCTGTTGGGTGAAATGACCGCTGCGGCGGTGCTGATGCAAGCCAACATCAAGTTCGATGGCGCATTGGTGCTGCAACTGCACGGCGAGGGTCCTTTGAAGTTGGCCGTGGTCGAGGTGCAGTCCGATTTGCGCCTGCGCGCCACAGCCAAAACCATTGGCGAGGTCACGCCACAGATGCCCTTGGAAGACCTGTGCAACCAGAACAATTTGGGACGCTGCGCCATCACCCTGGACCCGGTGGGGCGTCGCCCAGGCCAGCAGCCCTACCAAGGCGTGGTGTCTTTGTACGACGACCAGCGCGTGCCCTTGAAACGATTCAGCGATGTGCTGGCGCATTACATGCTGCAAAGCGAACAACTTGACACCACCTTGGTGCTGGCCGCTAACGACCAGGTGGCCGCCGGTCTGCTGATCCAACGTTTGCCCATGGGCGGCATCGGCAACTTGGGCGGTCAAAAAACCATGGCCGACGAAGAGGCGATTGGCCGCAACGAGGACTACAACCGCATTGCCATCTTGGCCAACAGCCTGACCTCGGATGAACTGCTGAACCTCGCGCCTGAGAAGGTGTTGCACCGTTTGTTTTGGCAAGAACATGTGCGCCACTTTGCGCCCCAGCCTGGCGATCCAACGCCACGTTTTGCTTGCAGTTGCAGCCGCGAGCGGGTGAGCCAGATGATCCGTGGTTTGGGGCAAGCCGAGGCCGAGAGCATCTTGTCCGAGCGCGAGAACATCGAGGTGGGCTGTGACTTTTGTGGCCAGCAGTACCACTATGACGCGGTCGATGCCGCGCAAATATTTGCGCACGACGCGCCCCTGCCACCCAGCCCTTCAGCGCTGCAATAAACCGCTGAACAAACGCTGCTCACAAGCAGCATCGCCACAGGTTTCGCACACGCCTTGCCAGCGCACAGGCGGCAGTTGCCTGGCCCAGTCTTGCGCCACCGCCGGGGGCAGCAGGGCGTAAACGCATTGTTTCAATGCGTCGGCAGGTTCGCCTTGCACCACTTGGTAAGCGCGCTTCAAAGCGTGCAACTGTTGTCGCCAATCGCTGGCGCCGACCCCGGTCCACAGCAAATGGGTGGCCTCGGGCGGGCAGCTGGCGAGTTCCGAGGGTTGTGAGGGCGTGAGGAGTTCTGACTGACAGCCCAGCTGCGCCAAGACCTGCTGCAGGGCTTGTGCCAGGTGTTGCCGTTGGCTGTGTTCAGCGCCTGTCAACACCACCTGAAGTGCGGGGGCGGGCACGGTTTATTTGGCGATTTGCACAAAAATTTCGTTGGGCTTGACCATGCCAATTTCGGAGCGGGCCCGTTCTTCCACCATCTCCAAGCCATCGCGCAAATCGCGCAATTCAGCACGCAAGCGTTCGTTGTCTTGCTCGGCCAAGGCGTTGAGTTGCAACTGGGCTTGGTGCTGCTGGCGCAACCGCCACACATCGGGGATGCTGCCACGCCCAAACCAGAGTTGCAGCTGGAACAACAGCAGCAAGCTCAACAGGATGAGGGGGACAGGACGACGCATGGGTACAGCTCAGGTCGGTGGATGGGTGTGGATCAGCTGCGCAGATTGTAGAAGGCTGATCGGCCAGGGTAGCTGGCCACGTGACCGAGGTCTTCTTCGATGCGCAACAACTGGTTGTATTTGGCCAAACGGTCACTGCGGCTCAAGGAGCCAGTTTTGATCTGTCCGGCGTTGGTGCCCACCGCGATGTCGGCGATGGTGGTGTCCTCGGTTTCACCTGAACGGTGGCTGATGACCGCGGTGTAGCCGGCACGCTTGGCCATTTCGATGGCTTCAAAGGTTTCGGTCAGGGTGCCGATTTGGTTGATCTTGATCAGGATCGAGTTGGCAATGCCTTTGTCGATGCCTTCTTGCAAGATCTTGGTGTTGGTGACGAACAGGTCGTCACCGACCAACTGCACTTTTTTGCCCAGGCGGTCGGTGAGTGTTTTCCAGCCGTCCCAATCGCCTTCGGCCATGCCGTCTTCGATGCTGATGATCGGGTACTTGTCCACCCAAGTGGACAGCATGTCGGTCCATTGACCCGCGTCCAGCTTCAAGCCTTCGCCCTCCAGGTGGTACAGACCGTCTTTGTAAAACTCGCTGGCGGCGCAGTCCAGGCCCAGCACGATTTGCTCGCCAGGGGTGAAGCCGGCTTTGTCGATGGCGTCCAAAATCATTTGGATGGCGGCCTCGTGGCTGGGCACATTGGGTGCAAAGCCACCTTCATCACCTACTGCGATGCTCATGCCTTTGTCGCTCATGATTTTTTTCAGCGCGTGAAACACCTCCGCGCCATAACGCACGGCTTCGCGGAAGGTGGGCGCACCGACCGGGATGATCATGAGTTCTTGCAAGTCCAGGTTGTTGTTGGCGTGGGCGCCGCCATTCACCACATTCATCATGGGCACCGGCATTTGCATGCGGCCCATGCCGCCAAAGTAGCGGTAGAGCGGCAGACCAGACTCTTCAGCGGCAGCCCGCGCCACGGCCATGGACACGGCCAAAATGGCATTGGCGCCCATGCGGGCCTTGTTGTCGGTGCGGTCCAGTTCAATCAGGGTGTGGTCCAAAAAGGCTTGCTCAGAAGCGTCCAAGCCGATCACAGCCTGGGTGATGTCGTGGTTGATGTGCCCGACCGCGGTCATCACGCCCTTGCCCAGATAACGGTTGGGGTCACCATCGCGCAATTCGATGGCTTCACGGCTGCCTGTGGATGCGCCCGAGGGCACGGCGGCACGGCCCATCACACCGCTTTCCAACAACACATCACACTCCACCGTTGGGTTGCCTCGGCTGTCCAAAATCTCACGGCCAACGATGTCAACAATTGCGCTCATTTTTTTCTCTCTTCGAAAGTTCACAACAGGCCATTTCGGCCCTGGGGTTGATACAAAAAAGTGTCAGGCGGAGAAACGGTTCTCCAGCCAGCCATGACGTTTGGTCACCTGGTCGAGTTCAACCAAGGACGACAGCAAGGCTTTCATGTGGTGCAGGGGCACGGCATTCGGGCCATCAGACCAAGCTTCGCTGGGCTGGGGGTGTGTTTCCATGAACAAACCCGCCACACCTGCGGCCACACCGGCGCGGGCCAACACCGGCACCATGTCGCGGGCCCCGCCACTGCTGGTGCCTTGGCCACCTGGCTTTTGCACCGAATGGGTCACGTCGAACACCACCGGCGCGCCTGTTTTGCGCATCTCGGCCAAACTGACCATGTCAGCGACCAGATTGTTGTAGCCAAAGCTGACACCACGCTCACAGGCCAGGAAGTTGTCCTCGGGCAGGCCTTTGTCGCGGGCGGCGGCACGGGCTTTGTCAATCACGTTGCTCATGTCCCAAGGCGCAAGGAACTGCCCCTTTTTGATGTTGACCGGCTTGCCCGACTGCGCCACGGCGCGGATGAAATCGGTTTGGCGGCACAAAAAAGCAGGGGTTTGCAAGACATCGACCACGCTGGCCACCGCTTGGACTTGCGATTCATCATGCACATCGGTCAGCACCGGTATTTTGATTTGGCGGCGCACCTCGTCCAGGATTTTCAAGCCCGCGTCCAGGCCCACGCCCCGTTGGGTGCTTCCCGAGGAACGATTGGCTTTGTCGAAGGAGCCCTTGTAAATGAGCGGGATGCCCAAGGCCTTGCAGACCTCTTGCAACTGTCCCGCCACGTCCAAAGACATTTGCATACCTTCAATGGAACAGGTGCCGGCGATCAAGAAGAAGGGCTGGTCCAGCCCAGCTTCAAAGCCGCACAGTTTCATGCCACGACCTTGAGTTTTTTGCGCTCCACTTGGTAGCTCAGGGCGGCACGCACATAGGCGCTGAACAGCGGGTGGCCGTCCCAGGGTGTCGATTTGAACTCGGGGTGGAACTGCACGCCCATGTACCAGGGGTGGACAGTTTGCGGCAACTCCACGATTTCGGTGAGGTGCTCTTGCTGGGTGAGGGCCGAGATGACCAAGCCTGCTTGGCGCAAGGTGTCCAGGTAATTGACATTGGCCTCGTAGCGGTGGCGGTGGCGCTCGGTGACCACATCGCCGTAAATTTGATGCGCCAAGGTGCCTTTGGACACGTTGGAGGTTTGCGCGCCCAGGCGCATGGTGCCGCCCAAGTCGGAATTGGCATGGCGCTGCTTGATGCTGCCGTCGGCGTCTTTCCACTCGGTGATGAGCGCGATGACTGGGTTGGGGCTGTTGGGCTCGAACTCGGTGCTGTTGGCGTCTTTCAGACCGGCCACATGGCGGGCGTATTCGATGGTGGCGATTTGCATGCCCAGACAAATGCCCAAATAAGGCACCTTGTGTTCGCGGGCATAGCGGGCCGCGCAAATCTTGCCCTCGATGCCGCGCTTGCCAAAGCCGCCAGGCACCAAGATGGCGTCAAAGCGGGACAACTGGTTGGCGTTGTCGTTGGTGAGGGTTTCCGAATCGATGTACTCGATGTGCACCCGTGCATGGTTGTGGATACCGGCGTGGCGCAGCGCCTCGTTGAGCGACTTGTAGCTGTCGGACAAATCCACGTACTTGCCGACCATGGCGATGGTCAGTTCACGTTCGGGGTGCTCCACGGCCTCGACCAAATCGTCCCAGCGCTTCAGGCTGGCAGGCGGTGTGTTGAGTTTGAGTTTTTCGCAAATGAGCGCGTCCAAACCCTGTTCGTGCAGCATGCGCGGCACTTTGTAGATGGTGTCCACGTCCCACATGGAGATGACGCCCCACTCGGGCACGTTGGAGAAAAGTGAAATCTTGGCGCGTTCTTCCTGCGGAATAGGGCGGTCGGCGCGGCACAGCAAGGCGTCGGCCTGGATGCCGATTTCGCGCAGTTTTTGCGCGGTGTGCTGTGTGGGTTTGGTTTTGAGTTCACCGGCAGCGGCGATCCAAGGCACATAGCTCAGGTGCACAAAGGCGGTGTTGTGCGGTCCCATGCGCAGGCTCATTTGGCGTGCAGCTTCTAGGAAAGGCAGGGACTCGATGTCACCCACGGTGCCGCCCACCTCGACGATGGCCACATCGACCGCGTCGGGGGTGCCAAAACCAGCGCCACGCTTGACGAAATCTTGGATTTCGTTGGTGATGTGGGGAATGACCTGCACCGTGGTGCCCAAATAGTCGCCGCGACGCTCTTTCTCGAGCACGCTTTTGTAGATTTGACCGGTGGTGAAATTGTTGGAGCGACGCATGCGCGTCGTGATGAAGCGTTCGTAGTGGCCCAAATCGAGGTCGGTTTCCGCGCCGTCTTCTGTGACAAACACCTCGCCATGTTCAAAGGGCGACATGGTGCCAGGGTCCACGTTGATGTAGGGATCGAGCTTGATGAGGGTGACTTTGAGGCCCCGCGATTCAAGAATCGCTGCGAGAGAGGCGGCGGCGATTCCCTTGCCCAGGGAAGACACCACACCGCCTGTGACGAAGACAAATTTGGTCATGTCTAATTGGGAGGGCCGGCTCCCCAGAGGTGGTAATAGGAAATTATAGGCTCTGCTACATTGCGCCCCATGACTGATCTGTCCAACAAACATTTGGTGCTGGGTTTGAGCGGAGGCATCGCCTGCTACAAAGCGGCCGAATTGTGCCGGGCTCTGGTGAAAGCCG